>AMFJ01019459.1_pt1 | contig 14842 bp, 13 predicted proteins | sample 427208 | NCBI WGS metagenome assembly AMFJ01 (sample SAMN02954298, study PRJNA114691) | groundwater metagenome | biome: aquatic; feature: subsurface aquifer; material: sediment; isolation source: subsurface aquifer sediment | place: USA: Rifle, CO | collected 2008-08
AAAAATATTCACAGAATGTTTTAGTAAATAGAAGTTAGAAATTAAATAAATTTGTACGCGCCCGTAGCTCAGTTGGATAGAGTATCTGGCTACGAACCAGGGGGTCGGGAGTTCGAATCTCTCCGGGCGCGCAAATAAAAAAGAGAATGACATAACGTGTCATTCTCTTTTTTATTTTATGTCTTCTGAAATTAGAAAAGGTTTTAATTAACATTTTATTTTTAAAAAAGTTGCTAATATGGCTAAATAACTAAAAATTATTAAGGAACTTACTATGTGGAGTATGTCTACTAAACCAAATATCCAGCAAGCAGAGTCATTAACGGGTGTTTTAGCAGACGCAAAATATGTGACTCTTGCTAAAAAAGGCCTCGTTTTTTCAGACGATCAATTGAGAGATCTGAGGAATCCGAGAGAGGTTTGCGAATATATTTTGGACGAATTTAAATCGCAACAAAGAGCAGAAATAAATCCAGAGTCTGTTTATTTTATTTTTGATTTGAATCAGCAAACTTTTCTTTTCAAGTTCGATGAGCAGTGTATCAAGCCAAAAGCGCTTGGACTTATGAATGGAGATAGTGGACTAGAGGTATTACTCAATAATTATGAAAATAATATTCAATGGTTTTTTACCCCTACAGGTCTTTGTTCGCCTCATCAATTTATCCAACGCATTATTAAAAATGAAAAAGGTGAAGACGAAGATCCCGCTGTAAGATTCAACATTATTTCGATTCCGCAGCGAAATCAGAATCCCTAGGTATAAAGTGACATAAAAATAGCGAAAAAGGATTAATATTTTATTTGTTTATTCTAGGTCTGAGAAAAGAAGATTCTGATTTGAAAGAAAATAAAAACCAATATCAAATTGAACCCGCAGCCAATTCGTATTCGTTCACGAGTTATCTTTAATGTACGCAAAACGTTTAAGCGCGAGACAAAGTTGGACGAAAAATCGAGGAGAAAGCGCAGCATCGGCGTGGGAGCATGTTGACGGATTTTTCGTTCAACTTTGGCAGCGATTAGACGTTCGTTCAGGTCGTGAACGTTTGCGCCAATTCTTTCGCGCCTTCGAGATGCACTTGCGCCATTGATGGCGTTAAATCAACTCCATGGCCTTTTTGAGAAACTCTATGAAGATCTGAGTCTTTTTAGGCAGCACCTTTAAATCAGGATAAAGCAAATACACATAAGAAGTAGGCTTTTCAATATTTGCAAAAAGCTCTACCAGTTTCCCTGTTTTAAGCTCATTGCAAATAAAATAATTTGGCATTCTACCAATACCAGAACCACACTGAATTAACGCTAATTGCGCCAATAAACTATCCACCTCAATGACATTATTCAAAGAATAATTAACCAATTTTTTCTTCTCACAAAACTGCCACTGCGGTTTAAGCGTATCCATACCACGATTCAAAGAAGTAATGCAGCGATGATCTTTTAACTCGGCAGGATGTTTGGGCCGTTTTTTATTTTTAAAATAATCCGGTGATGCACAGATAAGACGTTTGAATTTCATAATAATTCGCATACGTAAATTTGAATCTGGCAATTTATTTGCGATACGAATAGCAAAATCATAATTTTGCTCTAATAAATCTTCATTCCTATTAGATAAAGAGAGAACAACATTCATGTTGGTATATTTTTTAGTGAATTGATGAATGATAGGCGGTAAAAATTCAATACCAAAATCAATTGGTGCAGTCATTCTAACTGTACCTTGCATAGCCGTAAAATCATGCGTAAGAGAATTCACCGCTTCATTATATTGCGCTTCAATCCCCTGACACGATGCGTAAAATTGCTTACCCTGCTCCGTTAACACAGATGTTCGCGTTGTACGATACAGTAACTTGACACCGAGCAACTCCTCTAATCGAGACACATGTCTACTAAGCTGCGCTTTTGAAACACCAATATTCTTAGCAGCAAGAGAAAAACTGCCTGCCTTCACAACAGCAACAAACGATAAAGCGTAATTAATCATAGGACTCCTATTGTTCCATTATTGAAACAATAGTGTATCAGTTTTATGTATTGTATTGAATATAGTTATAAACAATAATCAACTCAAATTTATACCCAACAAAGGAAAGACATCAATGCAGCCAAATTACAAAACATTAGCAACAATCATTGTTTCGTTGAGTGCAATAATGAGCACAACACAAACTAATGCCTTAACAACTGAAACTAAAGCTTCGGCAGTAGTTTTCAGCAAATCTTCTTGCACCAAACTAGCCCACACCACACAACCCTTTATTCTCGTATTAAGCAATGCAGAAGATTTACTTGGAAGCATTACCCAATGCGCCAAAGATGCAAAACTAAAAAGCGCCACGTTTAGTGGTTTAGGTCAGGTGCACAATCCAACGCTAGCCTATTTCACTAGCAATCCAAACGACAAACCAACATTAACAACTTTTTCTGGATACTACGAATTAGCTAGTTTTAATGGAGATATTACAAACAACAATAATGAATATTACTCACACGCACATGCTGTATTAGCAGACAAAAAATTTCATGGCATAGCAGGCCACGTAAACAAAGCAAAAGTAGGATTAACTGCTGAGATTGCCATTACACCGCTCCCAGTTCCCGTGCAAAGAGCCGTTGATAACAAAACAGGTTTTGGACCGATTATAGAATAATGCGTGTTAAGTTTTATATATAAAATAGATATATTATTCCACCTACTCGGGAAAGATTTACTGAATTGACATATTATCAGTTGATCGCAAACGTTCACGACCTGAACGAACGGCTAATCGCGGCGCGCTTAAACGTTTTGCGTTCAGTAAAGATAACCTCGTGAACGAATACAGTTGATCTTTGCCCGAAAAAACGGACACTCAGCTAAGTAACTTTTTACGCAAAGCAAGTTGATTGCTATTCATCAATTCATTTTTAATTTCATCAAACACATGAGCTAATTCAGTTAAATTTCTAACCTTAACAATGTTGTCATAAGCATTAAGTAACGCTGGATTTGGCTCAATATAAGGAGTAGTAGAACGTTTAAAAAAATTCGTACCTGTATTAGATTGCGATGCTTTTTCTTGTCTTTGTTGTTCTTGTTCAACAAAAAATTGACGCGTGGATGCTGCGGAGGTTTGAATTTGATATAAAACACTAGCAGGCTTTTGACTATTGTCAGCCAGTATATTATTTAATTGGTTGATGTCTGCTAATAATGTTTTATCTTTCTGGTTAGATTGTTGAAGCCAGTCTTTAACTGATATTAGAGATTTTTTTATTGCTTCAATTTGTTCAACATCATTTCCATTCGTTTCATTTTGAGAACGTAAAATTATCGTTCTGCTTGATTGTTTTAATCGGTCAATCGCTATTTTTCTTTCTGATGAATAAAAATGATCTGGCACAGATTTCCAACCAGCACAATCAATATGTACTGCCACAATATTTTCTGATGTAATCATCGAATGATGACGTAATGCCAAAAATTTATTTTCACCATGAATAATAATTACTTTTTTTGATGTTGGATCTGCATCATGTAGTAAATCTGTTTCAGATTTTTTTTCATCTTGAAGTGCTGCTTTGTTAATATTGACTTCGACTAACACGTAACCATCGGCATTTTTATACCACGAATGTTGATTAACTAAGTCGTGAGCATCTTTGATTGACTCGCCTACTTGTAAATGCTGCTGAAAATGAGGCTTGATTGGCGTCTGCAGACAAGTAGTTATTCTGCTAGCAATGGCTTCAGCCGAAATAGGATGTTGTGTATTTTCTTCTATTTCTTCTAAAAAACAACTGTGATCGCCAATAAGAAACCGGCCTACCTCATCAAATTTGGATTTATCTTTAATAATATAAAAAGGAACATAGATAGTTTGAATGGCAGCACTATTCATCGGCATGACAGCTTCCTTGATAACTAAATTTTGAAAATCTTAATCATATAAATTTTAAATAGCAATATAAATATTTTTGCTATCAATGCCTTGTGAAGCGAATTAATTATTTATTCATTCTTCCAATCACTACTACATCGGGATTAAAATATTTCTCCTCATTAATTAAAAATGAAAGATTTCTTCCTAATAAAAACTGAGTTATGATTTTATGATAATTTTTTACTGCATAAATTATAGTCAGCTAAAAATAACAACGCTGATAAATTAAAAAATGAGGACCACATGTTCAATTTTGATTTAAAGCAACGACAATCTAACACTGTCGCCATGATTACCTTTTGGAGTCAGTTTGCTGTTTACACACTCAATACCGTCTTAATTTTGTATTTGACGCGTCCTGTTTGGAAATACGGCATTGGTTACTCAGAAGCAACCGCCTACACCTTCATGGGCGTTACACAAGCTGTGGGCTACTTAATGCCAATGTTAGGCGGTTACATGGCTGATAATGTAATTGGATTACGTCGCTCCATTTTGTTAGGCAGTGTGTTACTTGCCATCGCCTATTTATTAGTCATGCTCAGCGGATTCACTGTCGTTAAATATCATGACACATTTTTTATTGCTGCTTATGCGCTTATTCCAGTCACCAATTCATTGCTCATGGGAACCTCTTCTGCGTTAGTATCGCAAGTTTTTAGCAATGATGAAATACGATCAAAATCTGGCATGACCATTTATTACATGTCAATTAATTTGGGAGCATTACTCGCCACCTTGATTGCACCACAACTCATGACCACACATTATGGACCATTAACCATTTTTGGAATCGTATTCGCCGGAAAATCTATCGCTGCTTTAAATTTTTATTGGCGTTATCAATTATTTGATGATGTGATCACTTGGTTAGATGAACGTAAAATGGATTTGAAACAATATGGGATTTTTATCGTTTATCTCATCGCATTTTATTTAATTACTTTTATGCTTTATCAATATCCTTATGCATCTAGTTACATCATTGGCTTAACATGTATGGCAGGAATTATTTGGTTTTTATTTGCTACCATTCGTCTTGAAGGAACCGCCAGAACAAAGCAATTAATTGCAATTTTATTAATTATTGAAGCCATTTTATTTTTTGTGCTCTACAATCAAATGAATACAACATTAATTTTGTTCGCGCAAAATAATTCTGATTTAAGTTTGCTAGGATTTAAAGTCGCTCCTGCCAATTATCAAATGATCAATCCAATTGTGATTATTATTTTAAGCTTGTTTTTACCAAAATTTTATCAAACATTTCAACGATTCAATATTCCATATCAATTTGCTGCAGGAACAATGTTAGCAGGCATTGGTCTTCTTGCGATGTGGTTTGCTTGCCTACAAGCACAACAAGGATTAATTAACGGTAATTACATCGGGTTAACCTACTTTTTAATTACACTTTCTGAACTTTGGGTCAGTGCTGTTGGATTAAGTATGATAGGACTTTATTGCGATGCCAGCATGATTAGTTTTGCAATGGGCGCATGGTACTTATCAGTTTCTTTATCAAACATTATTTCAGGTCGTGTGGCAGGATTGGTTGCCTTGCCTGAAGGTAAATTATTAGCAACAGAAAGTTTGCCGATCTATCAACACTATTATTTTGGTATGGGCATGACAGCATTAATATTAGGTATTGCCATGTTTTTTACTGCACGTGGTCTAGTGCAATTTGCAAAAGCCCGTCAATTAAAAATTGCTTGAGCTAAAATAAAAATCCCTGTTGATAGAGGCTTCTTGTATTACTAAAATAATCATTACACACAAAAAGCAAAGCTATGTTAATTAATAATCAAACCTTGATCAAGCCGTCGATAAAATTGACAATTTCTTTTTAGAATGCTATAAATTTACTCTCACACACGAATCCATATCATATAAATAAAATAAATGCATAAAAATTATGATGAAAACAAATCTTAATAAGATACTGATTTTTACTGGTCTATTTTCATTAATTTCAACTGGATGGGCTCAAACTTCCTATCAATTTAGCCCTTATGCAGATATTACCATTAATACTTACTGGAGCGCTCAATATCAAGATATGGAGCCTGCTGACTTAACTAAAATAAGTGCTGCCAGTGGTGTGAAAAATTTTCATCTTGCATTTGTTACCGATGCAGGAACATGTTTACCCGCATGGGGCGCTCAATCATCTTACTCAATCGAATCAAAATGGGCTGCACATCTCACTAATAACATGCGTGAAAATAATATCAATTACATCATTTCTTTTGGCGGCGCGAGTGGTAATGATCTATCACTTGCGTGTGATGACGTGCAATTAGTAAATGTTTACGAAAATGTAATAAAAACTTATCAACCACAAGGATTAGATTTTGACATCGAAAACGGTACTGCAAATATACCTAAAATCATGCGTGCTTTAAAACAAATACAAAACACTTATCCAAACCTAAAAATAAGTTTCACATTGCCTGTAATGCCGGAAGGATTAACCACATCAGGACAAGATATTGTGAAACAAGCGCAACAGCAAAATCTTCGTTACTCCGTTAACATTATGGCGATGGATTATGGCCCCGCTTATCAAAATAATATGGGGCAATATGCCATTCAAGCTGCAAATAACTTGTATGAATTTCTCAAAAATATTTACACAATAAAATCAAATCCGGATTTGTGGCAAATGATAGAAGTCACACCAATGATAGGTCTGAATGACGTGAATATTGAACAATTTACATTAAGTGATGTTGACACATTGCGAGATTTTGCAAAGCAAACTCACTTAGGTGGATTATCTATGTGGTCGGTTGCGAGAGATAATCCTTGTGCAGATCAATGGGCCAGTTCAACTTGCAGCGGTAAGAATTTGCAAACCAAAGCAAATGAATTTGCCATGCGTTTTTTAATAAATAATTAACAATAACAAGGTAATGATATGAGACAAAGACAAGACGGCAATCCTCTTATACCTGCTATTAAGGCAGTCTTTTATAATGATTTGGTTGATGTCACGCTAGAAGAAGAAAATATTTCTGCAGAAAATATTGATCAAATAATGAAAACACAAATTCAATCGACTATTGTTAATATACTTATTAAATCAAAAAATGTAAAAGATTGCATTCAATTACCCACAGATGAAAAAATTACATTAAACAATTGCCCTACGATTTATATTCCATTAGTCAATACGTTACTAACTATTAAAATAAATTTTGATCAATTAATAAATAATGAAATTGAACGTATTAAAAATAATTTAACTGGAAATATTAAATCTCCTGTTGAACAGATGATACAAAAACTTGCCGATCAAATTATTGAAATGAATCAATTTAAAGTAATGTTTCCGCAAGTAAAACAATTTATCTTAGAAGCCAAAGGACTTGCTGATATCACCACGCCATTTGAATCAATAAAATTAGATGAAACAGGCGTTACAACTAAATTAATACGCGATACTTTTTATAATGAAATGCTGAATCAAACCATTGAAGCTGTCGACAAAGGCTGGATTACTAAACAGGACTTAGAAGAACAAGAAGTTTATATTTTTTTAGCGCTCCCAGCATTAACTCTTATTGAAGCTGTATATCAATCAAAAAAATATGAGGGAATACGATTATTGGACAACAAAACCCTCACTCAAAATAATTGTCCGACAGAAGAAGATTTTCCAGAACTATTTAAACCAATCCTATTAAAAAAAGCGGAAATGACCGCCAGAAACGAAAATGAGTTAACCCTTATCAAACAAATGTGTCTCGCAAAAAATGCCGAGATCCCAAAAGAATTATTAGCATTTAAAACAAAAAATGTCTCTGAATGTGCTGCCACATTTAATGAAATCGCATCACAAATTAGTCGTCGTCGAGTATTTAAAGAAATGGTAGTGACTGTGACGAAAACATGTTTAGAAAATTTAAACGCTACCCATCTGCGATTAAATTAAAAACGATATATCAGGTACACGAAATTGAATTATGTCGTGTACCTGTATCATTCATTATTTTCTTCTTATAAGGTGCATAAGAAGTGAAACGGCGAATAAAATAAGAAAAACATAAAATAATATTTTAGCAATGTCGACTGCTGTACCAGCGATACCGCCAAAACCTAATGCACCCGCAATAATTGCGATGATTAAAAAGATCAGAATCCATCGTAACATAATATTAATTCCATTTAAGTTAGTCAAAATGATAATAACAGGTTAATATATTTTTTTCATTAAAAGGATTTTTCTATGTTTCCCAGAGCGACTAGAGATATACATGATAAAGAGGTGGAATTAATTTTAATAAGCCACGATTATTCACAAGCAATCATTTATGCCAAAAATTGTTTAGCTGATTTTTATTATGAACATGCTCTTTATATGCTTGCCAAAGCTTATGAATATAAGCCATCAAACGTAGATTTAAAAAATAACGCGCACTTCAAAGAACTCCTCAGCCATTTTAAAGAGTTAACATTTTATACCATGAGTCCTCATGTATTTACTGAGAAATCACACGATTTTTTAGGAGTGCTTGTAGCCAATAGTAAAATAACAAAAATTGATTTTACTCAACAGTTTGATTTTAGATTTCATGGAAAAGGACTTTGTCATTTTATTGCTAATTCAAACTATTTAGAAGAATTAAATATTTCAACAAATTATATGGATTTACATCATCATCAATTAAACGATAAAGAATTAGCATTCATTGCTATAGTATTAAAAACAAATAAATCACTTAAACAAATTGATTTATCCAATCAAGGCATTTCTGATTATGGTATCAAATCAATTTTGAGTGCATTACGATATAACAAAAATTCAAAAGTTGAAAAAATCTGTATTGATGATACTGATGTGAGTAAAAGAACCTTTAATGAAATGATAGAATTTCTTGAGGAGAGAAAAAAAGCCACTCATCTTATCACTACAAATCCCTATTCTACTTTTACTCCCTCACGTACTCCTGTCATGCCAAACGTACGTTACAATGTTTACTATCATCATGAATTGAATCTATAGTGATTGATTCATTAGACTTCTTTACAAACTTAGCATTTTACTTTAGTTTCAGGCGCATTGGTTTCGAGCAGCGCAGAAAGCAATGCAACGAAGAAATAAAGTAAAATGGTTAGCCCTAATAATCTCAACTAAAAAATGTAACTTATAAATTAAAAATTATAATTCTATCATTAACATATGATTTAATTGCGTTAATCTTCATAAGAAAAAGAAATGATATAATGATTTAATAATAAAAATACATTATCTCCTCATTACTTGCGAGGGCGCATGATGGATAATAATTATGATTTTCGTATCATTGTCATTGATGACAATCCAGAAATTCATCATGATTTTATTAAAATCCTTACGAATGCAACACCATCAACTTCCAAACTTACCGAATTAAATAAACAACTATTTAATGAATCAAGCATTAATCCATTTTTACCACAATTTCAAATTGATACAGCAACACAAGGTCAACAAGGCGTGGAAAAGATTGCTGAAGCAATCAAACAATATAAGCCATATGCATTAGCTTTCGTAGACATTCGCATGCCACCTGGTTGGGATGGAGTTGAAACAATTCAACATATTTGGCAATTAGATAAAGATATCCAGGTTGTCATATGCACTGCTTATTCAGATTATACATGGGAAGATACTATTTCAAAATTAGGTCAAAATGATAATTTACTTATTTTGAAAAAGCCTTTTGATCAAATCGCCATTCGTCAATTAGCCTGTGCTTTAACAAGAAAATGGAAGCTAATGCAAGATGCACGTTCATATACAAACTCACTTGAAAAGAATATACAAGAACGAACTAACTCTCTTCAACGATCACTTTCAGTTACTCGTGCAACATTGGAATCATCTGCTGATGGAATATTAGTCGTAGATGCAAATGGAAATATTACTGATTATAACGATAAATTTATATCAATGTGGGATATTAAAAATAATAAACTAGATCAAATGAATATCGATTTAGTATTTCATGATATTCAGCAACAATTATCAGAATCAAATAAATTTATAGAAAAATATATTGAATTAAATAAAAATCTTGAAAATATTGAAATGGCAACATTAGAAACAAAAAATAATCATATTTATGAATATTATACTCAACCACATAAATTAAACGATAGAATTATTGGAAGAGTCTGGAGTTTTCGAGATATTACACAGAGGGCCAAACTCGAACAAGAATTAAAATATCAAGCAACTCATGATAATTTGACAGGATTGCCGAACAGAATTCTATTAGAAGATAGAATTAAAAAAGCTATATTAGCTGCAAATGAAAATAACAAATTTTTTGCAATTTTATTTTTTGATTTAGATCGATTTAAATTAATTAATGACAGTTTAAGTCACGCTGCTGGTGACAACCTGCTACGTGTTGTTGCTAATCAATTACGTACAATAACACGTCCAGGAGATACCCTCGCAAGAATGGGTGGCGATGAATTTGTTATGCTTGTAACAGATATTCATAAGACAGATGTTATCATTGATATTGCATTAAAAGGACTAAAGGTAATTAATCAGCCAATTAATATCGACGAGCATAATTTAACAATTGAAACTAGTATTGGTATTAGTATTTACCCTATGCACGGCAAAAATACAAATGAATTATTACGAAATGCTGATGCTGCCATGTATTTAGCTAAAGAATGTGGAGCGAATCAATTTCAATTTTATACTGAAAACATGAATGAAGAAAACATAAGACGCAGCGAGCTTGAAGCCGAATTGCGCCAAGCGATAACAAATAATGAATTAATTTTATTGTTTCAACCACAAATTGATATTAAATCAAATCAGCTAGTGGGAGTTGAAGCACTGATTAGATGGGAACATCCTAAAAAGGGGATGATGTTACCTATCGATTTTATTCCAATTGCAGAAGATACTGGATTAATAATTTCTATTGGTGAGTGGGTTTTAAGATCTGCTTGCCAGCAAAATAAAAATTGGCAAGATGAAGGATTGCATCCAATAAGAATTGCTGTGAATATCACTTCACAGCAATTACGCCAATTGAACTTTGTAAATAATGTTAAAAATATTTTAAATGAAACAAATTTAAAGCCAAAATATCTAGAACTAGAATTAAATGAGAATGCGATTATTAATAATTGCAACATAATAAAAATCATTAGTGAAATAAAAAAAATTGGTGTATATCTAGCATTAGATGATTTTGGTACAGGTTACTCTAGCATTACCTACCTTCGAAATATTCCTTTAGACAAATTAAAAATTGATCGATCATTTGTTAAAAACATTCAATCGAACCACAGTGATGAAACGATCATTCAAGCTATTATATCAATGGCAAAAAGTTTAAATGTTGAGGTATTTGCTGAAGGTGTGGAAACAGAAAAACAATTAAATATTTTAAAAAAAATAGAATGTAGTGGCATACAGGGTTTTTATTTTAGCAAACCACTCACAGCAGATGAATTTAAAAAAATGTTAGAAAAATCTTTTGATTCCAATAATATTTTGGTTAAAGAGGATTAAAATAATGATATTTATCATTAATGGATTAAAGAAATCATTATTATTGGTGATATTCATAATATTAATAATTACTGGAATAATTACTGGTTGCTCACGCCAACAAAAAACTATACAAATCGGTTATAACTCATGGATTGGTTACGAAGCTATTATTATTGCAGAAAAGAATAATTTTTTTAAAAATGAGAATGTTAATGTTGAACTACACCATTTTAGTTCTCTTTATGATGTAATGCGTGCATTTGCTGATGGAAAAATTGATATGATGTTTTCTACAACCAATGAAGCAATATTATTAGCTGACAAAGGACATAAGCTTAAAATTATTTTAGTAACTGATTACTCGTATGGAGCTGATAACATAGTTGCGCAAAAAAATATTAAATCAATTAAAAATTTGAAAGGGAAAAAGGTTGGTGTAGAAGTTGGCTCAATTTCTCATTTCACTTTACTTAAGGCTTTAAAAAAAGCTGGATTATCAGAAAATGATATTCAATTAGTTAATGTCAGTTCTCAAGAAGCTTTGGTAAAATTTACCGAACATTCGCTTGATGCTATTGCTACATGGTCACCTTTTACTTACGATGCCATCAAGTCTGGCGGCCATATTATTTTTTCTAGCAGAGAAGTACCTGGTGAAATTATCGATATTGTTTCAGCTCGAAGCAGCTTGATTAATGATTATCCAAACGAATGTTTAAAAATAATAACAGCATATTTAAAAACATTGGATTGGTTTGATAAAAATCTCAACGAAGGATTAAATATTATTTCCAAGTCATATAAAATCGATCCGTCCATTATTGCCGAAGACCTTAAAAATGTTCAGTTACTTAATGCACAAGAAAATTTAACTGCGTTCGGCACACCTCAATCAAAGGGTTCGCTTTACCCTGCCACACAAAAATTAATATCATTTTTATATCAACATGAATTTATATCTCAAAATTTAAATGCAAATGATTTAATCGATCCTAATTTTGTATGGGATTACAAAAATAAATATGATGAACATTATTCGAGATAGCATTACTTACAAATTGATATTTTTTGTTTTTGGGATTCTAGTTATCACAATAACTACGTTGGGTTGCTTTAATTATATTTTAACTCGAAATAATATGTATAATCGTCTCGAGCTACAAGCTGTGACATTGCTAGATGGATTAAACTATGCAATAGAAGGGTATTTATCAAACAATAACATTACAGCTATTGACCGCATGCTAAGTAACTTTGCGACCTCAAGAGAAGTGATGTCTATCTCAATCGTAAATAGAAAGGGAAAAACAATTGCTGATACGGATCCAGCTCAAGTTGGAAAATATACTTATGATAATATTTTAAAAAATATATTAAAAACTGAAAAATCATCGATTCAATATCGTACTTCAAATGGGCAAAAATTTTTATTGCTTGTTAAACCACTTCGTGGAAAAGTATATTTATCAGCAATAAGATCAGATGTTGTCGGCGCAATCTATTTAAAACTTCACACCGAATTAATTGATGAAGAAATTATTAATGATTTTTTACTTAATCTATTTATTTTTGGTTTAATTATCATAATAGCATTTCTTGTTACGACATTAATATCAAGAAAAATATTTATTAAACCGATTAAGATAATTGAATATTCTGCAAGCTTAATTGGTAAAGGCAATCTTGATGTTAGAATACCAAAGCTACCACCCGATGAATTAGGTCAACTCGCTATACATTTAAATGATATGACACGCCACATATCAACTCTAACGAATAGGCTATCTCACTCTAATAGTTACTTGGAAAGCATTTTTATATCAATAAACAGTATGCTATTTGTCACAGATAAAAACGGTTTCATTAAAAAAGTTAATAAGGCAACATTACAACTGCTTGGATTTGATCAAGATGAAGTTATTGATCATCAAGTAAAAAATTTTTTTGGTGGTATTGAATTAGAAAATAAAAACAGAAAGTTAATTATTAATCAAGATGAAATCAACTTCATTAAAAAAGATGGGACAAAAATATTAACTCTTACCTCAATCTCGCCAGTTAAAAATATTAACGGTAAAATACTTGGTTTTGTTATTATTGCAAGAGATATAACTGAATATAAAAAATTAGAAGAAGAGATATTTGCAACAAAACAACAAATTTATGCTTCAAGGCAGGCTGGAATGGCTGAAGTCGCTACAGGTATATTACATAATATAGGCAATGTATTAAATAGTATAAATGTATCTATCGGTTTTCTTAAAAATAAATTATCGGCTTCCCAACTTAACCATTTACACAAAGTCTCTGATTTAATGAACCAACATACTAATGATAGTAATCATTTTTTAACTTCTGATTCAAAAGGCCGGTTGATTCCTGCGTATATCAATGAACTTGCTAATCTTTGGTTGAATGAACAAACTGATTATTTAAAGGAATGTGAAAATCTAACTAAAAATATTAATCACATCAAAGAAATTATTACTATGCAACAGAAATTTGCTATGGTTTATAATATTGTAGAACCATTAGATTTAGCTTCATTAATAGAAGATGCAATAAAAATTAATATGCTTCATCTACCGAGTATAAAAATCAATATTATTCGTGATTTTGAAAAGTTAGATCCTATTAAATCAGATAAAGCTAAAATACTTCAGATTTTAATTAATCTCATTAAGAATGCCAATGAAGCTTTATTTATAGGTAATGCGATTGAAAAAAATATCATATTACGTATAAAGTGTTCAGAGAATAACACTGTAAAAATTTATGTGATTGATAATGGCATTGGCATTTCTCCTGAAAACATTAATAAAATTTTCAGCTATGGTTATACCACTAAAAAAAGCGGTCATGGATTTGGTCTGCATGCTTGCATTTTTACTGCAAAGGAATTAAATGGATCTTTAACTGTATCAAGTGATGGCTTAAACAAAGGATCAACCTTTCTATTAACACTGCCCTATAACATTAAAACATCTTATCTCAAAGAAAATGAACATATACTTCATGTTGATCAATGAGTAACATTTAATACTTGCATAAAATCATCTGCGGCGGCCATGTTTCAGGCAATTGCTTCACTTAATAAAATTGACTTATCTAATCAAGACATGGCAGATGTTGGTTTAGAACAAATTTTATTTGCATTGGGTGCAAATAAAAATTCAAAAATTGAAAATATTTTTTTATAATACTGATGTTAGTAAAAAATTTTTTAAAAAAATGTTAGATCTTTTTCTGCAAAAAAAGCCGTCGCTATCAGTACTAATCCTCATACAGCCTTCAGCAAGCAACGAAATCCAGAAAAAAAATGCTCAATATAACATCTATTATCATCACAATTGTCCCAGCAAACGTTCACGACCTAATAACAAACGTCTAATCG
>AMFJ01008045.1_pt1 | contig 14840 bp, 8 predicted proteins | sample 427208 | NCBI WGS metagenome assembly AMFJ01 (sample SAMN02954298, study PRJNA114691) | groundwater metagenome | biome: aquatic; feature: subsurface aquifer; material: sediment; isolation source: subsurface aquifer sediment | place: USA: Rifle, CO | collected 2008-08
ACCCGGCCATCATCGTTATGGGCTAGCTATAACAGCGGGTGGTTAAGGTTCCTCACCGCGTTAATACGCGAGCTGGCGATTAATAAGGTTTGTACCAAAAAAGGAAAAAACTATTTTTGAAATAGGTAGCACAGAAAAAAATAAGTCGGTTTTTGCAAAAATATAAATTAAAATGATTAGCAGCATTTGAAAACCCTAAGAATTGTTTGAGATACTTAAAAAGTTTTGGGTTTAATGAGAGCCATAGTATGAAATATTTTTTGTCAGATACTAGCAAGAAGAAAAGCAAAAAAACAACCCCTAGCACTAAGCATACAGTCCCAAAGGCTGACAGTGCTAAAGATGCAGCGCAAGCACAGCTTCAGCAGACTCGGATTAATATAGAACGCCGTAAGGTTGCGGCAGAAGAGAGCAGAATTTTGGCGGAGCGCCACAGCCTCGAGGCAAAAAAGAGACAGGTGGAAGATAAAATTAGATTGGTAAAATGTAAGATGACGGAAGCAGAGAAAGCGGCATTTGAAAAATTGGTGGGTCGGGCATTTTAAATTAGGAGTGAAATGCAATATGCATGTTTTGCAATATAATCATCTGAACTATTCTAAAGTTGAAGAGCAATATAAAAAAGTCATTACCCTGCTCAAAAATGATGATTTTGATTCAGCCGGTGTCAAAAAAATCACTAATACCCCCTACTACCTCGCACAACTAGACCCTAGTAACCGACTGTTGTTTAAAATGGTTGGTTACAACGATAAAAAATATGCTTTGATATTGGAAGTTATCTATAATCATGATTATGGGGTATCAAAGTTTTTAAATGATATTCAGCTAAATGAATCGCAAATAGTAAACCCTGGTGATTTAAAGCATGAAGAATCAATCACCTACATCAATGAGGGTATATAAATTCTATATAAATGCGCTTTATGTCGCAATTACACGCGCTATTTCTGATATTTATATTATTGAAGATCGTGCAAAACATCCGTTAATAGAGCTTCTTGGGTTAAAAAACGTAAGTGATAGCGTTACCTTGGCGCATGATGAATCTTCGCTCGAAGAGTGGCGACAGGAGGTGCATAAGCTTGAATTGCAAGGAAAAACTGAGCAAGCTGATGAGATAAAAAATACCATTTTTGGTCAAAAACAAACTCCATGGCAAGCAATTGATGAAGAGCAACTGGCGATACTACAAAATAGAGCTTTTGATACAGCTAAGGTTGACAAAGAGGCAAGGCTTTCATTGTTTGAGTATGCTGTAGTTTATAATCATTCGCATATTATTGATCGATTGAAAGCATTAAACTTCAAACCAGCACATGGGGTTGATCATGCTAAAAAGGTTATAGAAGAAAAATACTATAGTTTTTATGGTTTCCGTAACTTTTCTAAGATAATAGCGGACACAAACACCTATGGCATTGATTTTAGAAACCAGTTTAATCAAACCCCGCTTATGATTGCAGGTGCCATAGGACATGTACCTTTAGTGCAATATTTAGTAGAAAATGGCGCAAATATTTCTCTGGTTGATGGGATAGGTAGAAACCCTCTGCAACTTATCTTATTTCAATCATATTTTAGTCATAAATATGCACAAACGAAATTAGAAGAATTATATAAGTTGCTTGCGCCGTCTAGTATTAGCATAAAAGTCGAAGATAGACTTATAAAGATAGATAACCGTATGATGGAGTTTTTCCTTTTTAACCTTATGGCCGCAATATTTCATGATAAATCTGCAGAAAAGCATTTTTGCTCCCAATCTGGTTTTTGTACAGAAGACTTTTTGCAGCCTTTAGAGAAATTTCCAGAAAGTGTACTGCTAACAAGAAGGAAAAAAAGAGGTTATATATCAAGTATATTGTCTAAAAATGAGGTTAATAGGGATGATCGGTATAATCGCAAGTTGTTTTTGAGAACAAGTCATGGTCGATACATATTAAACCCCAAATTGGAAATAAAAATACAGGATGAGTGGTGTCCCCTGTATACTTTAGTTGGTATAAAGGAGATTATTCCACTAAGATCAAATGGTATAATGAACATTGAAAAGCATTTTGATTTTACAGAAGAATTTGAGGGGATAAGACGAATACAATCACAACAAAAGAATAATGGGGCGAAGGCTGATTAAGAAGACTGATTAATAAAAATACTAATATGAGTGGTCCTTGAATTTAGGTGGGTGAGAGACAAGCCTTTATGTGAAAATTGGAAGGAAAATAGGGCCGATATAGGTTATACATTCAGGAGAATGCAAAAAACGTAAAAAACGTGTTAGATGTTTTAAAGGGACTCTTTATATGCCTAAAAACAATCAATTGAATGTTAAAACTGATGAGCCTTTAGTTGAAGGAAAATCATATTCGCCCGATCTATTACCCAATAAAACTGAACAAATGGGTAAAAATGCTGGCGAAATTCTTGCTATTAGTGATGCGATAAAAGCCAATCCTAATAGTGCAGTGCTTAAAGCTAAATATATACAAAAAGAGTTGGAATGCAGAGCCGGTGAAGCATTAAGAGATGAAACTGAAGATTTCTTGGAAAAAGGAAGGGAGTTGATTTCTGAAGCTGATGTGGCTTTGTTGCATAATGAAAACTCAAAAGATTTTTCGGTATTACGTAATCATAATGATTCTTTAAAAAAAGCAATAAAAAAGCTTAAGCAAGGGGTCCAATTATTGGGCTTCAAAGTTGCATGCGACTGCAAAGAGCTACAAAGAACAATTCCTGGTATAGAAGAGAATATTCAAATCGAAATTGATGATATTTTAAAAGAAAACAATAAATTAATAGCCAATGTTAATTTGTTGTTAAAAAATAAAACCCCCATAAATATCGCATCAATAAACGCTCAAAACCACTCTCTGCAAAAGTTGATAGGTAATCTTAAAAATAGTATTCAGCTGATGGTTGCTAGAATATATAGCAACTATCAGAAGCTGCAAAACGAGACTGAAAAACCAGAAGAAACCCAAAACATAGTTATATCTACTGATAAGAGTGATGATATACAGCATGATGTGACAGAGACAAATATAGAAGACAAACTAGAGCAGTTGCAAAAAGAAAGCATTGCCGAAATGGCAACAGCACAAGATATGAGTGTTGCTCTTCAAAAAGGCAAGCCACAGGTTTTAGATTGGTCGCTACTTGATAAGGCTGAGGACCCAAAGGATAACATAAAGAAAGCAAAAAAACTTTTAAATGAAATTGATCAAGAAGTAAGAAGATTAAGACCACCACATAAAGAACCCCTTGTTTTGTTGGAGGCTAGTGTTAAGACGGGTGAAGGGAAAGAATTTAGCAATAAAACTAAAGAGCTGTGGGAGCCTTATTGCGAAGAAAATGGAAAAAAACATTTAGAATCATACCAAAACACCCCTGCTTCCTTACAAGGGCGTGTAACTGCTTGTCTTAAAACAATAAAAGAAAAAGAAGCAAAAACTTTGGAGATTGCCAAAGAAACAGAAGAAAATGATAAATTAATCAGTATTAAAGAAAAGCAGTTGGATGATGCCATAAGCAAGCTGGAAAGGGAGCTTATAAAAGAGTGGAAAAAGATTGAAAAACTTTACGATCATGCTGTTTCATTGTCAAATTTCAAAAAGTTTATCCAAAATTGTATTGTTGCTCAATGTAAAATTTTATGTTGGCCGGATAAAGGTGATTACAAAGATAAGTATTCTATTGCTCTAGGCCAAGAGCTAGAAAATTATTTTAAGAGAAATAAAGATACTTTAAAAATAGAAGATGACCAGTTATTTGAATTTTTATCAGAAATTCGTTTTCTAATCTTAAATAGTTTAAATGTCTCACCAATCGTAGATGTGGCGTTAGAAATAGATGCGCTTGAGATTAAAAATAAGGTTTTAGAAGAAGACTTGGAGTTTCAGGAAGAGCGAATCGTAGATAACAGACGAGAAATTGGTGATGCCGATAAAAGTTTTTATGTGGATACACAGTCCGATATCAGAGCTTTAGTAGAGCAAGATACAATTCGAGAAAAGCTAGAAGAGTTTTTAGATGTTAATGGTAAAACCAGAAACGATATTGAAAAATTTGACGATATTTATTGTGATGGGCTTTCTTTTTTGTGGTTATATGCTAAATGGTTATTCCCGCATACAGAAACATGTTCGATTAAAAACGATGATGGTTTGGAAGTTAACAATTCAATAAACTTTTATGACTGGTTTCAATCTACAATACAGTTAATTAAAAACTGGGATACTGAAAGGAAATTAGCGCAGCAAGAAAATGTAGATATTCGAAAGTTAATTTTATTGATTTGGCATTTTCGGCATGTTGGTCGTATTAATAAAAAAACCACAAAAAAATCAATACAAGATACGGTAGCAGAGATAACTAAAAGAGAGTTCAAAGTAGAATATTCAATTGCTTCCTTGTTTACCTTAGAACAGCTTAAACAACTGTTGGGGTTAAAAAACTTTATTCAAAACAATAAGTTGGTTCTTGTTACCTCGTATAACTCTACTACGGCGGTATTCAAAGCTGATGAAAATTATTATTATTTTGATCCAAATAGTAATTTTGAAGAAATCCAAATTATTTCAACCGATGTATTGGCAAAACTCGTTTTTAATGCGCACTTTTATATTGGTATTAAACCCTCGCCGTTGGGATTTACCATTCTCTCTACTAAGGAGGAACAAAAAGCAGAATATCCTCTTCAAAAAGATGTTTTAGGTGCTATTAATCCCGCCTTGGTTCCAGAAAAAAGATATGCACATGAAATTTCAGGCTTAATAATCGCGACTAAAATTGGCGATTTGGAGTCTGTTAGGTGTTTTTTAAACAAGGGCGTTGATCCAAACAAAAAAACCACTAGTGGATCAAATCCACTCATGTTCGCCGCAGTTGATGGGCACCTGGAAATTGTTAAGACTCTTCTTAAAAATCAACCAGCCCCAGACATTAATGCAAAAAACAAATATGGTTGTACAGCACTAATATATGCGGTTAGAGATGGTTGTTTGGAGGTTGTTAAGGAGCTCCTAACAGTTTTAAATATTGATCTTAATGTGCAATGCAAAAAACAGGGACAAACCGCACTAATATATGCATCCAAGTTTGGTTATGCTGATATTGTTAAAATACTTTTAACGATACACGAAATTGATCTTAACATACAAGATAATGATGGTTATACCGCCCTTTTACATGCAGCTAAAAATGGTGATATTGGTGTTGTCAAAGAACTCTTAACAAGAAAAGAAATTGATCCCAATATACAAGAAAATTTCAATAATCTAACTGCTCTTATGTTGGCTTGTAAGGATGGTAATATCGAGATTGCAAAGGCCCTTCTGGCACATCCCAATCTTGATCCAAATGTGCAAAATTATTATGGAACTACGGCACTTACTCAAGCAGCTTATAGGAATTATGTTGATATTGTTAACTTATTGTTAGCGCATCCTAATATAAATGTTAATTTAGAAAATAGTGATCATAGTACTTCGATTATGAGCGCAACAGTATTCAATCAAACTGAAGCCATTAAAGCTCTTCTAAAGCATTCTAACATTGATCCCAATACACAAGATGGATCAGGTAATACCCCGCTTATATGGGCAGCCAACAACAATTATTTGGATATTGTTGAAGCATTATTAGCGCATCTTCGCATTGAGCCGAATATAAGAGGTTCTTTTGGTTATACTGCTTTAATGGAGGCGGCTTTTGGGGGATATCGTGAAGTTGTTGCAGCATTATTAGAGCATCCCAAAACAGATCCTAATGCACAAAATGATAGCGGTTATACTGCGCTTATGCGTGCTACCTACCAAAAACATATTGACGTTGTAAAGACATTACTAGCACATAAAAACATAGATGCTAATCTACGAGATAAAAGGGGAGAAACAGCTCTTGGTTGGCCTATGTCTTATAAGGAGCCTGATACTATAAAAACATTGTTAGAGCATAGCAATATTGATCCTAATACAGAAAGCATCATTGTATGGGCATCTAGAGAAGGCCATATTGATATTGTTAAACTGCTGTTAATGCATCATAACATAGATCCCAATATAAAAGATCATATTGGTGATACTGCTCTTACAATAGCGGCTGAAAAAAATCACATTGATATTGTTAAAGTGCTATTAATGCACTCTAACATCGATCCAAATATAAAAAATAAATTTAGTCATACCTCTCTTTTAAAGGCAGCTCAATATGGTCATCTTGAAATAATCATAGCATTATTAGATCATCCAAAAATTGATCCTAATATACAGGATGATGGCGGTAACACTGCGCTTATAGAAGCAGCCCGAAGAGAATATGTTGATATCATAAAAGTATTATTAAAACACCAAAAAATTGATCCTAATATACGAGATAATATTGGTCATGCTGCACTTACGTGGCCTATGCGTAATAAATGCTTTGATATTATAAAGGTATTTTTAGAATGCGGAGCCGTTGATTTAGATGAGGCTTTCGTATGGGCATCTACAATGGGGTACCTTGATATTGTTAACAAAATATTATTAGTGCGTCCAAATATTGGTTCCAACATAAAAGATCATTCTGGCGATAATATTCTGAGAATTGCGCTAAGAGATGCTGTTATGTACAACAAGCCTGAAGTTGTCAAAGTACTGCTAGCGCATTCAAAGATTTATATTAACTTACCAGATAATTATGGTGACATCGCCCTTATGATGGCTATAAAATATAAATATCTTGAGATTGTTAAAGAACTTATAAAGCATCCGAAAATTGATTTTAGCGTTCGTACCAAAGATGGAAAGACTATTTTTGAAATAGATACTACAGAAGAAATAAAGCAGCTGTTGCAAAAATACAAACTGGGATAACCTGGGCCAGTAATCGACATTACTGGGCATTTTTTCGATTATGCGCTTCACTGTCGGTTTAGGGCCAAGATATCGACTTAAATACACCCACGATAAATTAACTCGCTTTGTTTTAAGTCAATATCTTTATGTTCACCCAAAGCGGTAAGGTTGTGTTGCCGGAGTTGTTCTATTAACTCAGAGATTTTGTTGCCATCAATATTATAATCACTGAGTTTGGTTTTAATTCCAACACTTTCAAAGAATTTACGAGTTTTTGTAATCGTTTGATCTATTTTTTCATCATCAGAACCATGCGTAATATGCCACACCCGTTTACCATATTGCAATAATTTTTCATATTTTTGTTTGCGCTTAACATTTAATAAACTCGGTAAAATAACAGCTAAAGTTTCAGCATGATCCAAATCAAAACGTGCCGTAATTTCGTGTCCCAAAAGATGCGTGGCCCAATCACTTGGAATACCAGCACCAATATAATTATTTAGAGCACAGGTAGCGCACCACATTAAATTAGCACGAGCATCATAATTGTGTGGATCCGCAAAAACTTTCGGAGCGTCTTCAATTAAGGTTAACAAAATTCCTTCAGCAAATCGATCTTGAATAGCAGCATTTACTGGATAAGTTAGATATTGCTCTGTTACATGTACAAATGTATCAACAATACCATTTGCAGTTTGTTTCGCTGGCAAGCTAAAGGTTGTGGTTGGATCTAAAATCGAAAACTGCGGGTATAAAAGGGCATGACCAAAACCCAGTTTATCTGGCGAATTAGCTTTACTAATAACCGAACCACAGTTCATTTCAGAACCGGTTGCCGGTAAAGTTAGAACGCAACCAAAAGGTAGTGCTGTTTTAATAGGAGTCGGATAGCTTTTAACTATTTCCCACGGGTCTCCGTTGAAATCAGCGGCTGCAGCGATAAATTTGGTTCCATCAATTACAGAGCCACCACCAACTGCGAGTAAAAAATCAATTTTGTTTTGCTTTATAATTGGTAGTGCCTGAAGCAATTGCTCGAATTTAGGATTGGGATCAATACCACTAAACTCAAAAACCATATGATTTTTTAAAGCTTGTTTAACTTGGTTGTAAACACCATTATTTTTGATACTGCCGTGTCCATAAGTCAGCAAAATTCTTTTATCTCTATGAAGCTCATCCGCAAGGCTGGATATTTGGTTTTTACCAAAAATAACTTTGGTTCTATTCTGAAGTGTAAAGTTTAACATCCGAGTTCCCCCTTGTATGTACAAAAATAATTTTTGTTAGTATAAATCTTAAAGGCAATTTTTAATAGGCAGTATATGGTTTTTTGTATCAAGCTATAAGTGGTATTATCATGGATAATCACCCTTGCTGTTAGTATTGGATCGTACCTGATGTGGTGTCTTTTTGTGTTGTATCTTGTTGTCTTATTTGTTTTAACTGAATTAAGTGCTTGTAATTCATGAAGTTAAGCGGTTTTTGTTAACTATGTGTCCTGTTTTATACCGAGGAAAGTTGTATTGGGTTCTGTTTTTTTGGTTGGTTAAAGGTTAAAATAAATAAAAAACGGCTTAAACCCTTTCTAGTAATCGTAGATACAATATAACAATGTCAAACATATTTAACTGTTACGTTATTGGCGATGATTTTTTAGTTGCTAAATGTTGTGAACTTATTGTAAAAAATGGGGGGATGGTTGCAGGAGTTTTGTCTTCCAATCATCAAGCCATAGAGTGGGCTGCGAGTAATAAGGTACCTGTTTTGAGTTCATTTGTTGAATTTGAACAAGTCGTAATTAATTCGAATTATGATTATTTGTTTAGTATCTCAAATAAAAAAATATTATCTGATTCTGTCATAGACTCCCCGACCAAATTTGCTATAAATTATCATAATGCCCCGTTACCAAAATATGGTGGTTGTTATGCAACTTCTTGGGCAATTCTTAATGGGGAGCGGTGTCATGGCGTTACTTGGCACATTATGACTAACCAAGTTGATGCTGGGGATATTCTAGAACAAATTGAATTTCCGATAATGGAAGATGATACCATGGTGACATTAAACACAAGGTGTCATGAATATGCAGTAGAACTTTTTGCAGAACTTATACGTAAAATATCATTAGGAGAAATAAAGGCCAGAAAGCAAGCTACTACAGTTGAGTATTATCCTATAAATAAAAAGGTAGATCATGATGGGCTTATTACCTGGAGTGAAACAGCAGAGAAAATATACACGCTTTATCGAGCTTTAAATTCTTATCCATGTCTGAATCACATAGGATTGCCAAAATTACTAATTGGAGGCGTGGTTTTTATCCCAAGAGCATTAAGTGTGCTTCCAGACTTATCTCGAGATCGGCCTGGTACAGTGGTTAATTTTGCAAAAGATTTTATAGAAATCGCCACTGTATCAAAAAATATAAAAATAACAAAACTAATGAATATGGATGGCGATGAATATTCAATAGAAAAACTAATCAATATTTTTGATATTAAAAAAGGGCAACGATTACCAATACCGCCCAAAACATTTGTAGATACGCTAGAAAAATATGCTAATAATAATTTCAAGCACGAATCGTATTGGGTTAAAAAGGTCAATCTAGCGCAACCCATAGAATTGCCTTATTTGGCCCATACTAAAACCAATGATACAGAAAACAACAAAATCATATCACGTTCGTATAGTTTAAAAAGTGTTTTAAAATCTAAGTTTATTAATGGTTTTTGTAGTAATTCCAAATTAGATGATTTCATATATACCTTGTTTTTAACCTATATATACAGAATTAATAATTATGAGCCTTTCACCGTTGGGTATGGTAGTAATGAAATAGAAAAAACGGCTAAAGACTCAAAGTATGTATATGCGAGTGTTGTCCCTTTTGATGTTAATTTCAATATAGACTCAAAAAAAATTGGGGACGTATTTAACTCAGTACAACAAGAGTTGTCGGATATTAAAAAGCATAAAACCTATAATCGCGATATTTTTCAGCGCCATCCAATTTTGCATAATAAGCACTCAACTTTTTGTCTGATAATAAATACAGATCGTTTTCCTAAGGATTTTCAATCACAGGTGCGCTCTGTATTCGTTACGTTTAAAGAGAAAAGTGCTGAATTAGTGTTTACAGCTAATGAACGTTATTTATCAGATAAGGATTTTAAAGAAACAACTGATTTGATGGTCGGACATATAAAAACATGGTTAAAATCAATAATAGTTAACCCCGATACGCCAATTGTTGATTTACCCATCTTAACAAAAAAAGAGTCTCGATGGGTTTTGGATAAATGGCAAGGCGAAACGGTAAATTATTCTCGTATTGGGTTCATTAATGAAATTATCAAGAAACATGCTGTTAGTAAACCAAATGAAGTGGCTTTGGTCTTAGAACAGGAAACTTTGAGCTATTCTGATTTAGACACCAAAGCTAATTATTTAGCAAGTTATTTGAACCAAAAAGGTGTTAAAGGTGGAGATATAGTAGCGGTTAGTTTAGAAGATAACATGCTTTTTGTTGTTTCCATTTTGGCTATTATGAAGATAGGTGCCGTTTACTTACCTCTGGACCCAGCTTATCCAGATGGTAATTTAAACTTTATGTTACAGGATTCTAAAACAAGAATATTAATCACTAATAGCAATTTGAAAAACAGGCTTGTAAGCCAGTTCGGAAGTATTTTATGTATTGATGGGGATTTTATTTCCACAAAATATAAAGATTATAATAAGTACAACAGTAAGCCTAAAAGCAACGATATTGCCTATATTGTATATACCTCAGGATCAACAGGAAAACCAAAAGGAGTGATGGTATCCCGCAGAAATATAATTAACTCACTTAACGCTAGGATTCATTACTATGATCGGGCAACGGGAATTGAGCGCAAATCTATAAATTTCCTTTTATTACTATCTATATCATTTGATACTGCCATAGCAGCAATATTTTGGCCTCTTTTATGCGGTGCTAAGTTAACCATGTTAGATCCGTATGGCATCAAGGACATAAATAAAATTATAAGTGTAATTAAGAGGGATAAGATTACTCATATAATGTGTGTGCCATCTTTATACGAGAAAATTCTAGACAAAGCTGATAATGGTGATTTGGATTCTTTGCGTGTTGTTATTATAGGTGGAGAGCAGTGGGGAGATAAGCTAGTAGATGCCCATAAAATAAAAGTTCCCAATGCTTCTTTATTTAATGAGTACGGGGTTACTGAGGTTACAATATGGAGCACCGCTCAAAAAATCTATGATGCTAGAACAAAGAAAAGAGATAATGTGACCGTGGGCTGGCCAATACCAAATACTAAAATATATGTTTTTGATAAATACATGCAATTAGTCCCACAAAAAATAGCGGGAGAGCTCTTTTTAGGAGGGAATAATGTTACTTGTGGGTACCTTAATCACCCTGAATTAACCAGAGAAAGATTTGTAAAATATAAGGATAATTTTGGGAAAGCACACCGTTTGTATAAAACAGGTGATTTATGTCGCTATTCTGCTTATGGGCTAGAATTTCAAGGTAGGCTTGATAACCAAGTGAAAATCAGGGGTTTTAGAATCGAAGTACAACAGATTGAAAAGCTAATTGTACAATATGAAAATATTAAACAATGTGTTATCGCTGATAAAACCATTAATGCTGAAAAGTATTTAGTGGCTTATGTTGTTGCGAATAATCCAAACATTAAATTGAATCAAAAAAATCTCGTTTGTTACCTAACAGAAAATCTGCCGAGTTATATGATCCCATCGTTTTTTATTTCGATACAAGATTTCCCGCTGACAAATAATAATAAGATAGATAAAAACAGATTACCGTTGCCTAATACTAAACAGAAGATCGTAGATGATAGCTTCTTTGTTCAGCCCAAGAGCGCTACTGAAAAACAACTAGTCGAACTATGGAAAGATATACTTGGCTTAGATAACGTTGGTATAAATGATAGCTTTTTTGTTTTAGGTGGACATTCTTTATTAATCAGCGAGTTATTGGTTCGTGTTAAAAAACAATTTAATGTGGAAGTTAGAATGCAAAACTTCTTCGAATCGCCCACTATAGAAAAACTGGCTCTGATAATAGATGGCGATCACACCAATGCAAATGTAGAGGGGGCGTTTATAATAAATTTTTCACAGGATGTTGTTCTGGATAAAAAAATACAACCACCCAAAATTACAACCATAGAAAAGAATCCAAAAGCTATTTTATTAACCGGTGTAACTGGTTTTTTCGGAGCTTATTTGCTTCAAGAATTATATTATCATACCAATGCTGAAATATATTGCCTGATAAGGGCTACAAACAATATGCATGCCCAAGAACGCTTGCATAAAAGCATTGCAGGTAATAAGCTAGATTTAAACTTATTCAAAACCCATCGTATAAAAGCCATCGCGTCTGATTTATCCTTACCGCTTTTGGGGCTATCACAAAAAGAGTTCAATTATTTTTCGGAAAAGATCGATTTGATCTATCATAATGGAGCCCATGTACATCACTTATATAATTACGATTTGTTACGGGCCGCCAATGTTTTTAGTACGGTAGAAATACTAAAACTTGCATGCCTAAAGAAGGCGAAAAAAATACATTATATTTCAACGCTATCAGCAGCAATTGACGTTAGCGGTGATAACAAAATTAAAGAAAGCTTTCCCCAGGCATATACTTTACAGGATTTATCTGCTGTTAATAGTGGTTACATGCAAACCAAAATAATATCTGAAGCTTTGTTAACTCAGGCAAAAAATCGGGGGGTTTGTGTAAACATATATCGTCCTACTTGGATACTATGGCATAGTAAAACAGGAGACTGTCCAATACAGCAGAACCATTTATTACAACTTATTAAGGGATGTATGCAGATGGGATATGCCCCTGATTGGGATATAACATTAAATATGTGGCCAGTCGATGTGCTGAGTGATTATATGGTTAAAATATCATTGGTTAATGCAAATAAAAGCACGACGTTTAATTTTCAGAACAAGAATGTTATAAGTTGGAAGGATTTGATCAGTTGGATTAATCTAAATTGTTGTAAAGTGCAATTAATAGAGTCCAACGAGTGGAGTAAATATCATTTGGTTAATATTGAGCAAGATAATGCTCTATTTCCATTGCTTTCTTTTTATTTAAACAGTAATTTTATGGTTGATAAATTACCAAATATAAAGCCGAACGATGTTGAGGACGGTAATGTTGAAAACTCTTTGCAAGAATTAAATCTTAAGTATCCTAATATTGATAATTTATTACTAAGCAACTATTTTAAACCTCTTATTAATGAATGTGACTTGGATGATGGTTTTATGCGGCATGTGCCCGATGGTAAGCCCGTAGATCGAGAGCTCCTCACAAAACAAGATAATCAACCAAATATTATGGCAGATGCGAATCCATGGAATTTATATGGTCTGGGATGACTGGGCATGACAGAAGACATTAATGAGGCTTTTAAAAATTTTATAAAACATATGCCCGGTGCTATTTATTGGAAAGATATAAATGGTTATTACTTGGCTTGTAGTGATTATTTGTTAAGAGAATCTAATTTTAAAGATGAATCTGATGTTGTAGGAAAAACTGACTATGAACTTTTCCCTGGGAGATTGGCTAATAAATTAAGAAAGAACGATCTAAAAGTAATAGAAACCGGTTTAGAACTTATTGCTGAAGAATTTATAATTCTACCTAATAAAGACAGGAAGTTTTTTCAGGTTATCAAAACTCCTTTAAAGGATAAAAATGGTATCGTTATTGGTATTTTGGGTAATTCTGTTGATATTACCGATCGAAAACGGGCTGAAAAATTGCAAATAGAAAAAGAAACAGCTGAGAAAGTTTCAAAAGCCGTAGAAATGATGTCTGGATGTATAGCGCATGAACTACGTACTCCTTTAGCAGTTATTGGTATAAATATAGATAATCTAAAAATAGAGGTAAAAAACTTTTTTACTGGTCGTGATAAGTTGGATTCTAGTGAAGCAAAGCAAAAAAATAAAATTGAAGATTTTATTAAAAACACAAAGCTTGCCATTTATAGCGCTAATAGCATTATAACCATGCTGCTTGTTAAGCTTCGTACAGTTCTTAACAGGCAAGTTGATAACAAAAATCTTGAGTCTAACTTGATTAAGCATTGCATTAGTGAGGCTGTTAACGAATATCCTTTTTACAATAATGAGCGTGAAATTGTAGTTTGGGGTGATAAGTCGGAAAAAGATTTTACATATATGGGTAATGATTTACTAACTAAGCATATATTATTTAATCTTATAAAGAATACTTTAAGGGCAATTAAGGAAGCTGGTCGAGGTAAAATCTACATTAGTTTGAGACAGGGAGAAAATTTTAATTACTTGATTTTTAGGGATACCGCTTCGGGAATTCCTGCCAAAGTTTTGGAAACCCTGTTTCATCAGTTCAATAGTGGCAATAAAGAAGGAACAGGTTTGGGTTTAGCCTTTTGTAAAATGACAATGCAGTCATATGGCGGTGACATTACATGCAACTCTAAAGAAGGCGAATATACAGAGTTTACATTAAGCTTTCCAACACTGACTAAGGGCCTGCGTACGAAAAAATTCATTTAAAGGATTGGCTGATAAATACAATATTGCCGCAGGACTTGATAACAAAGAGGGCTGATAATTAGGACAGAACACAACAATTGGTCGCAATGATTTATGCTCTTGTGGTAGTGGGTATAAATTTAAAAAATGTTGTGGTGCTGCTGGTCGAATAACTCATTAAATTGTTGCGACATGAATTACCCCCATTTGGTCTGGATAAATACACCCCAAATCGCGTGCGTGACATTTGCGTGAGTGGGTGTGCTTTTGTTGTGCATTGTACGCCAAAAGTAGTGGGCGTTCGTTGTTAAAAACACTAAAAAATCAAGCAATTACAAACCAAACAAATAATTAGAAGGCCGATGCTCTATCCAACTGAGCTACGGGCAC
>AMFJ01024387.1_pt1 | contig 14826 bp, 14 predicted proteins | sample 427208 | NCBI WGS metagenome assembly AMFJ01 (sample SAMN02954298, study PRJNA114691) | groundwater metagenome | biome: aquatic; feature: subsurface aquifer; material: sediment; isolation source: subsurface aquifer sediment | place: USA: Rifle, CO | collected 2008-08
CCTTCCGCCAAGGAAGGTATTTTCAATTTGAAAAAGGGAATTAAAAAGGAAAAATATTGTAGTATCAAATGTAATGTAATGTAATGTAATGTAATGTGTAAAAAATATGTCCAGAATTTTGGAAACGATCATTAGCATAATTTTCGGGGTGGTAGAATTCTTTTTGGGATTTCGATTTCTGTTCCGCTTGTTCGGAGCCAGCGAGTCAGCGCCTTTTGTCAGGTGGCTGTATGAAACAACTGAGCCACTGCTCAATCCTTTTCGCAACATGTTTCCGGCGCCAAGAATCGAGGGGGTCTATGTGGTTGAATTTACAACCTTAGTTGCGCTCTTGATCTACATGTTGATCGGATATCTGATCTTGGAATTGGTGGCAGCCATAAGGCGCGTGCCAAGAGATAGGATTTCCGACAGGGATTCCAGGGATATATAGATTGTAACAATAAGTATTGACAAATATAGTGAAAAGGAGTATAATAGATAGTTACTAATTCATGCGTGTTGCAAAGCCTGGAAGGTTTTTAGCATTGCTTTTTTGGCTTAAATGGCTAGAAATATGAAAAAAGACAAGATATTGGTTGTCGAGGATGAAATCGCGATAGCCAATATGATAAAGAGGGTCATTGAGATGGAATCCAGCAGCTATGATGTTGACCTTGCCAGTGATGGCAGGGAAGGGTTGTTGATGGCTGAAAAGGGCAACTATGATCTTATTCTTTTGGATATGATGTTGCCTAGGTTAAATGGACTGGAGCTTTGCAGGTCGCTTCGCTATAAGGGCATCACAACGCCTGTCATCATGCTCACGGCCAAAGATACGATTGAGGACAGAATGGCTGCTACTGAGGCGGGAGCTAATGACTATTTGTCAAAGCCATTTTTGTTTGATGATTTGTTATTAAGAATCAATACGTTAGTGGAAAGTGGTAAAGATGAAAAGTTGGAACCAGGTGATTTTGAAAAGCAATCCGATTTGAAAAAAAAGAGCGTAAATGCTTTTGATATAAATCAACGAATAATGGATAGTGTGCCTGTCAGCATAATAACTATTGATAATGATGGTTATATGACTTCGGCGAACAAATATTATGAAAATTTTTCAAGAACTAATAGTTATCACTATCATAATATATTTGAAAGTAAGTTCTTTGTTCGTGAAAATCTGATAAATGATTATAAGAAATTGTTGTCTGATGGCACCATGGTTAAGAGGGATCATTGCTTTGAAAGAAATAATAAAGGGGAAGACAAATATCTCAAGATAATTGCTGTTCCATTGGTGGATAAGAATGGAAATATTGATGGGGCATTGTCAATGGCATTGGACAATACGGAGTCAGTCCAATTGCAAAAAAAATTGCAATTGATGAATGAGGAATTGGAGAAGAAAGTTATTAAACGGACTATTCAATTAAAGAATGCAAATGAAGAAATTGCGAAAGTAATGGAGTTGAAATCAATGTTTGTTGCGGATGTTTCACATGAAATGAGAACTTCACTGGCCATAATTCAAGGAAATGTCGAGCTAATGTCCATGGGGTTGATTGAAAAAACAGATCATAAGAAAACATACAATCAGGTTTTTGGTGAAATCTCGAGAATGTCGACTATGTTGACAGACATGACACTGCTAAGCGAATCGGAAACTTCGAAGCAACGATTGGATATTACAACTTTTGATATCAATAAAATAATTTCAGATACCTGTGTTTCCTTGAAAGTTGTTGCTAAAGAAAAAAACATTAAGATAAGCCATAAACGCAGTAGCGCAAAAATTAATCTATCGGCTGATGTAAGTCAAATTGAAAAATTGATTAAAAATCTCGTCAGCAATGCTATTAGATATAATAAGGAATGCGGGATTGTTGATGTATGGGTTGAGAATCCTGACAGTGGCGTCGTGATAAATGTGAAAGATAGTGGAATTGGGATTGCTAAGGAATATCAGGCAAATATTTTTGAGCGCTTTTATCGTGTTGACAAGGCTCGATCAAGAAATGAGGGTGGCAGCGGTTTGGGCTTGGCGATTTGCAAATGGGTGGCTGAAATTCACGGTGGGAATATTTCTGTCAGCAGTATTTTAGGTGAAGGTTCATTATTTACCGTTTTTTTGCCGTATCAAGAATAGAAAACAATTTCCGAACATATTATTGACAATATCAATAATATGTCATATATTATTGAGTTCCATCATTTTTAAATATGAGGATAATTGATCTTTAAAAACTTAATTAGCTATAGCGGTTTTCGTATTCCAAATAGGCTGGCTAGACTGGCAAAGGAGGAGGTCCATGAGCTTCGAACAGATTATGATTCAGGCTAATATTCTGATTGTCGACTGCAATCAGAAATTTCTAAAGGCTTGTGGCAATGAGTTTGCAAAGGTCGGTGATGTTTTTTATGCAAGGAATATCACTGATGCAAAAAGATTCATGCAGGAAAATAAACACTGGGTTGATATTGTGCTTTGCAATATCAATTTGAAAACTCATTATGACGGTATGCGATATGCATACAAGTTGAAGAGTGAGTTTCCAGAATTGACCATCTGCCTCATGACCAGTCAGATCAGGAAAAATTACAAGGTATTGAAAGATGGAATCTTCTGCATTGAAAAGAATAACGATGTTGCTACGATGGTTTCACCTGTTTTGAATCATTGGATACTTGAAAAAAAGAAAAAGAATCAATTTGAAGAAAGGCGACAAAAAATTATGGCACAACTGCCATACAAGCATGAAATTATCGTTCAAAGTAGGAAGAGGCCACTCAGGGGTGCAGAAGGACTTGATGCATGGTTGCTTCGCAGTGATCAGCTGAGGTCCATCAGATCAGTTTTCTATCGCCATCCCAATCATCCGCTGAGATTCAGTTGTGGAGTTTGCGTAAGCCGTCTTTGCCGCTTCGGATGTCGGACATGTCAAGCTGGGAAAAACGTCAAGAAGGGTGATGTTCTGGATTTGAACAAATCTGAAATTATCGCGCAAGTGCTGCACGGCTTCGACAGTTCTCTGGCTTACGGATGCTTGACGGACGAATATGAATTTTCTATCGAAATTACTTGCGGAGGGGATTGGATTGCCAAGCCAAAACCGGTATATGAAGCTATAGTTGAGCTTGATGCCGTCAAAGAGTTGAACCACCCGTTGTTCATCATTTCTTCTATTGGTTCAGTGAGGGTTTTCAAAAAATATCTGCCGCTTTTAGTGGGATATAATGTCAGGATCTACCTCTCAGTGCATTCGCTTGATAAATCTAAGCGCGACTGGCTTATGCCGGCCACCAAGAGACAATCATTGAAGCAATTAAGAGAAATTCTTTCTTGGTTCGCCAAAGAAACAGGGCAGATGTGGACATTTTGCTGGATGCTCATAAAAGGTTTCAACGATTCAGCTAAGGATATTGAAGACATAGCCAATTTTTGCAAAGGCTATCCTGTGGATGTGAAGGTTATGCTGCAGGACGGTAGCTTGCCTGAATATCCAGAAGAAATAACAGAGAAGGAAGGCATGGGTTTTGTAAATGCCTTGAAACTGTTGGGAATTGATGCGCGATTCGCAGTAAATATGGGAAGTGGCAGTGGTAAGGCACCTAGTAACATGAGTTGTGGCACAACGTTGTCTACCCAGGATATTGTGGAATTGGGAAATGGTTACTGATGTTATGGTGCCTACGTGTGGCGGATATGATTCAGGTCAACAATCAGTAATGTAACTGTTATCATGAAATGAAAGGACGGGTGAGATATGTGTCAGAAAATATAAAGGGTTGAGCTTGAAAAAGCCAACCCTTTTAAATTTGGAATAAACTTAACGAAATCTTAACGCTGAATTTTGTATTAATTATATAAGATAAACAATAAAGACAAAGACATGAATTACCTGATTTTGATCGTTGATGATAATAAGCTTTTGACGGGGATATTGTCGAAACTGCTTCATTCTCTTGGTTACGACGTCGCCGTCGCTCATTCAGGCAAGGAGGCGATCGGAACGCTTAAGGCGCTAAAGCCAAAAATTATTTTTCTTGATATTGGAATGCCTACAATGGACGGATATGAAGTTGCAAGAAATATCCGTGGGAATGACAAATTTTCAGAAACGATACTGGTCGCTTTTACTGGCCACAGCAAAAGAGACGACAAATTGAAGGCGCGGAAGGCTGGCTTCGATCATTATATCAGTAAGTCTGCCAGTATTTCAGAAATAAGGATGATTCTGAACGCCTATGATTATTAGCTGCTTAGGCCTTAGCTTCTTAGAACTTGATAGATCTTAACTTTATGAACTAATTTTATATCCGATGCCACGTACGGTTTCTATTAGGTCGGCATCCCCAAGTTTTTTTCTGATGTTCGTCACATGCACATCCACCACGTTGGCAAACGAATCGAAAGCGAAATCCCAAACATTGCAGAGAATATCATCACGTGTGAGCGCCTTATTTGGATGGCGCATGAGATATTCCAAAAGTGAAAATTCCTTCAATGTCAGGTGGATCTGATTTCCGTTCCTGGTGACTTTTTTAGCTATTGGGTCAAGTTTGATTTCTCCGGCTGTCATCTCCATCGGCAGACAAGAAGCCGGTCTTCTTAATATTGCTCTGATTCTGGCTGTGAGCTCATCAAAGGAGAACGGTTTGGTCAGATAGTCGTCAGCTCCTGCATTGAGGCTCCTCGTCACATCTTTTTTGTCGCTCTTGGCAGTCAGCATCAAAACGGGAATGGAAAGATTTCTTGCTTTCATTTCTGAAATGATTTCCAGTCCGTCTTTTCCTGGAAGCATGAAGTCCAGGATTACGAGATCATAGTCGTTGTGATGCACCTGGATCTTGCTGAGCGCCTCGGAGCCGTCAAGAACATAATCAGCCACGAAGCCTTCAGCTGTAAGGCCCTTTTGGATGATCTTAGCCAGATTTTCATGATCTTCAACAATGAGTATTTTCATATTTCAGCTTGATTTTAAATGCTATTTCATACAATACAATTTGGATGGATATTACATAATAGTACAATATATAGCCTTGTCAAGGGCTTAATCATATCTTAATGAGTCAAGGAGCACAATGGAAATAATCAATAGGGATTATTCTGTTGTAATCATTAATTTTAAAAGATATGAAAAAAATAGCCATTGAATTTCTGCAGATGCCGAGCATTGAAATCAGACCCGCTCAGGATGAATTTTTGGAGGAAAAGCGTCCGTTGGAACAGTTCACGGATGAGGAAATAGTCTCCATGGCCAAGGAAAACAAGGAGTATTTCGGATTTTTAGTAGAGCGTTATGAAAGAAAGATGAAAATATATATCAAGCGCATTACTGGCGCTTCCAATGAGACGGTGGAGGATGTTGTGCAGGAGGTTTTCTTCAAGGTTTATGCCAATATTGATAAGTTCAATCAGGAGATGAAATTTTCATCCTGGATTTATCGCATCGCTCATAACCAAGCCGTGAACAATTTCCTGTATGAAAAACGCAGAAGAACGGAAAGCCTTCTTTATAATGAAAAAGGTGAACTCATAACGATGCTCCGCGACAGTCATGACATCTGGAGAGAAATTCAGCAGGGAAACATCAATGAAAAACTTGTTTGCGCACTCTCGCACATCTCCAAGAAATATAAGGATGTCATAGAGCTGAATTATTTTTATGGAAAAAGTTATCAAGAAATCTCTCAAGAGCTGGGTAAGCCGGTCAATACTATTGGAACCATGCTTAACCGGGGAAGAAAGATTTTGAAAAAAGAATTGATAAAAATGGGTGTTGTTTGCGATATTGCCATGGTGCAGATGGAGAAAGATTTCAGCTTCAAGGGCTAGAGCTATAATCATATGTGAATGCGATAAGGCAACTGGAAATAAAGAATAAAAGGTATTATACCCCAGGGCAAAGTCCTGGACCCCTAGGCTCACGCAGCAGAGCTACGAGGTACCTGCCTGCCGGTAGGCAGTGAAATGAAAATTAATTTTCATTTCACTCAACTTCACTTGATAATAAGAATATGAAAAAGCGCCTTCCTCCGAGGGCGCTTTTGATTTGGTCATGCGGTTGCTTATGACCAGTTTGCTAGCAAGTGTTTGATATAGGAAATGTCTCCCATGCAAATTCCGCAGAGGATTTTTCCTTTCAAGGTAAAAGTGATGAGTTTGTTTAAGATTTCAGCTGTATCAGCTCCTATTTTTTTGTGGGTTCCAAGACCCACAAGTTTTTCCGTTGAAACACTTACGATCTCCATCAGTTCAGGATTTTCAATTCTACTCCGGTTTAAGTTGATAACCACCCCGGACTGAGTCAATCTGCCGGATTGACGGAATTCCATGCTGCCGTGTCTTTGGCATAAGTCGCCTTTGACACACTTTACTTTGATTGACAGTTCTCCCGAATAGCTGCTGTTCAGCAGGGAAAGAATCCCAAAATCCAGCAAGACTTCAAGGTGTTCTTGTTCCTGTAAAAGAGCTTCCAAGCACATTCGCCATCTCCTTTTATGTGGTAGTTAGATTGGTGATTGATATCTACATTAGCATCCTAGCTGATGTCAAGGTGTTTGTCTATTTTTTCTGGTCATTGACTTTTTTGCTAAATAGGTGTATAATATAATTATAAGATATGAAATCTGTTCCAAGCAAAAATGCCCAATTGGGCATTTTTGTTTTTTTACTTATTATTGAACGAAGTCAAAGCTTTTCTTTGCGATTAGTGCCTGCTTAGTCAACTCTTTCTTTAAGATTTCGATAATGCTTATAGCCATTGTAGCTCTTGAATAATTTAAATTGACTTTGTATCCTTGGATCCAGTTTTTTGATTTCTCCGTCAGACAAGTCCCGATATGTCTTATAGGTAGATTCTAGAGCAAGGAAGCTTGCAGAATCACTCTTCTTCATTTCTTTCAGGGTTTTGTAAATATTCCTGGCTTCATCATTTTTATATTTTCTTTTAAATTCTTTATATTTCTCGCATGTATCTCCGCAATCATCATCATCTGCAGTGAAAACAGTTTGGATGACTGGGGATGGGTTTTGTGGTTCTGGAACCTGAGGAGTTTCGCTGACTGTTATCGTGATATTTTCACTGTCTGACAATGCTGCATCTGAAACTATGACATCAAAGGAGAATGTTCCAGTTGCAGTCGGTGTCCAAGAGAAAACTCCGGTGTTTGCATCAATCGTTGCTCCCGCTGGTGCATTCGAACTGAGTGAGAAGGACAAGGCATCTCCATTTGGATCAGAAGCTGCTGCAGTGAAATTCACAGTAGAGCCAACCAGGACATTTTGTGTTGCAATGTCCATACTTTGCAATGAAGGAGCATTGTTTGCTGGAGCGCCAACTGTCGTTACAGAGAATTCATCGCTAACTCCGTTGATATTGAGTGTCGCAGAAGTTGTCGTTGAGAAATCAGATGAAGACAAGAGTCTTACAATAACAGCATCACCATTCGCAACAGTTCCGTCAGTTGAAGTAAATGGACTTCCGTTGATTGAGTATTCTCCGCCAACTATTGACACAGGCACGCTCACATTTATTCCGCTGACAGTTATTGCTCCTGATTCGATAATAGTATTTAGGGCAATATCGGTTTGATCCTCAAAGGCAAAGGCATCAGGAGTTGCATCACTTGGATCTGCCAGGGTTATCACGTTGAATTCATCGCTGACACCACCAACTGTCAGGGTTGCACTTACCGGCGTGGAGAAGTTTTCTGATGATGTCATTCTGATAATGACAGTGTCTCCATTTTCAACTGTGCCTGCTTCTGAAGTGAATGTTCCACTTCCATTGATTTCATATTCTCCTCCGACAATTGAAATTGCGGTAGGTGAATTTATGCCAGCGACAGCAATTGGATCCGAACTGACAAGTAAAGCCAGTGCTACGTCTACTAAATCAGTAAAGGTGAATTGCTCTGGAGTGGTGTCGGGAGCTGGCAGGGTTGTGGCAGTGAAGGTGTCGCTAACTCCTCCAATTGTCAACGTAGCATCAACAGGAGTTGAATAATCCGCAGATGAGTTTAGCCGTACTATGACAGTGTCTCCATTTTCAACTGTGCCTGCTTCTGAAGTGAATGTTCCACTTTCATTGATTTCATATTCTCCTCCTACGATTGAAATTGCGGTAGGTGAACCGATACCTGAAACGATGATGGCATTGGATGTCGCTTGTGTGTTAAGTTCTACATCGGTCAGATCAGTGAATACGAATGCATCCGGAGTTGTGTCGCTAACATCTGCCAAGGTTGTGACAGTGAAAATGTCGCTTACTCCACCTATTGTCAAATTGGCATCAGTAGGTGTGGAAAATGTCCCAGCCGAATTTATTCTTACAATTACAATGTCACCAGCATTGACCGTTCCTGTCTCAGCGGTGAATGTTCCGCTTCCGTTGATTTCATATTCTCCTCCTATAATTGAAATTGCGGTAGGTGAATTTATGCCAGCAACAGTAATGGGGTCTGAGCTGACAAGCGAAGCTAGTGCCACATCGACTAGATCAGTAAAGGTGAATTGATCTGGAATTGCATCCGTTGGATCAGCTAAGGTTGTGGCAGAAAAAACATCACTAACTCCGCTGATTGAAAGAGTTGCATCTGTTGGTGTTGAAAATGAAGCCGAAGATGTTACTCTGACAACAACAGTATTTCCATTTTCAACAGTTCCTGCTTCTGAAGTGAATGTTCCACTTCCATTGATTTCATATTCTCCTCCGACAATTGAAATGGCCGCAGGTGAATTTATGCCAGTAACAGTAATAGGGTCAGAAGTGATGGGTGAGCCTAAGGCCACATCTACTTGATCTGCAAAGGCGAATGCATCAGGTGTGACATCCAATGCAAGCGTTGTCACTCTGAAATCATCGCCGATTCCTCCAATATTGAGCACTGCAGATGTTTGTGTCAAAAAGTTAGAAGAAGAAAGCACTCGCACTACGACTGAATTTCCATTTTCAACTGTTCCTTGTGCGGAAGTGAACGCGCCTCCATTGATGGCATATTCTCCTCCAGTTACGCTTATCGGTGCGGGAACATTGATTCCGGAGACAATAATTGGTGCAGAATCAATAGGGGAACTTAATGGAGCATTTGTTTGATTGATAAATGTGAATGCGTCAGGCGCGGTATCTATTGCCGGATCGGAAATAGTGGTCACTCGAAAATCATCCCCTCCCGTTCCAACTCTCAAAAAAGTTGTCGTAACTGTTGAATAACTTCCGGACGACATCAATCTCACAACCACTGAATCATTGCTAACGACGGTTCCAGGCGCCGAGGTGAACGCTCCTTGATTGATTGAATATTCAGCGCCATTATTGATTGAAATCGATGTCGGAACATCTATTCCTGTGATAAGTATAGGAGCGGAATCTATAGGTGTGCTAAGCGGAACATTTGATTGATTGGGGAAGGAAAATGGATCAGGTGTTGTGTCGGCCAAAGTTGCGGTCACGGAAATGGGTGTTGGTTCCGGAACAAATGGATTGCTAAGTTCATCTGTAAAGCCTGCAGGGGTGACTGTGACAGTCGAGGTCATGCCGGAAGTTCCTGTCGGAGAAAATCGTACATTTGCCAGATTCACTATTCCGGCCATAGGGGCGACTGCGCTGGCAGTTATGGTGGTGATGCCTTCGCCTGCGTCTGCAATCACTGCTCCAGTGAAGGCAGGATTAAGAATGATATCGGCATCAGTCAGAACATCAACAACGTTTTCGCTGTAAGTTATGCTTACGGAAAAATCATTGACGGATCCATCTGTGACATTTACGGATATGGGCACTACTGCTGAGGATTCGACGGATACTTGGAAATTGTTCATGATTAGTGTTCCAGTGGCGGCATAAACTTTTTGTACCCCCATCAGTAAAATACTCGGGATCAACAAAGAAGCCATGATTAATTTTTTTGACATCTGTTTCATATTGCTGATAGGAATGACACTTGCGCAACTTCGGCGTAGACGGATTCCTGCTTGTTAATTATTTCTTTTAGTTTTCATACTACCGGCCTTAATCGCTAATATTTCAAATTGATATAATTTGAATATTTGGAATTTGAAAGAAGCATGCTGTCAGCGAGAAGACTTCTTGATTTACACCTTGCCTATTTCGAGGTAGCATTGGTATATGAAACAAAAAACTGCACTCGATATCCTGAAACTTGGGCATAACGTTTTTCTGACCGGTCCTGCCGGGAGTGGCAAAACATATTTGCTCAAGCAATATATTGAATATCTCAAAAAGAACAATATAGGCGTGGCAATAACTGCTTCCACTGGGATTGCTGCCACTCACATGAACGGACAGACCATTCACAGTTGGTCTGGCATGGGCATTGCCGACTCCATTTCCGAAGACGAGATATCTAAGCTCAGGAAAAGGAAATACTATAGCGAGCGAATGAGGAATGCCAAAGTTCTTGTCATAGATGAAGTCTCAATGCTTCATCCTCACCAGCTCGATATGATAAATGCTATTTGCAAAGGATTTAAGGATCCCTTCTCGCCATTTGGCGGTCTGCAGGTCATTCTTTGCGGAGATTTTTTCCAACTTCCTCCGGTGGCTAAATATGGACAGTCAAGTTTTGCCATGGAATCAGCGACTTGGGAAGAGATGAACCTGAAAATTTGCTATTTGAATGAGCAACATCGACAAGAAGATGCTGATATGCTGAAAATTCTTAATGATATCAGGAGCTGTAGTTGCGATGCTGGAACCCTCGAACTTATCCATACGCGCAAGGATAAGGCGATAAAAAACGCCATCACCCCGACCAAGCTGTTCACTCATAATGTGAATGTTGACTTCATCAATAATTTGGAACTAAAAAAAATAAGTGAAAAAGACAAGACCTATGTCATGAAGACTGGAGGTAATGAGCATGTACTTAACGCTGTCAAAAAGGGTTGTCTGGCTCCGGAGACTTTGATTTTGAAAAAAGGCGCAGTGGTGATGTTTGTGAAAAACAATTTTGAGAGAGGTTATGTCAATGGAACATTGGGCAAAGTGGTCGGTTTTGATGACAGTGATATGCCGGTCGTGAAAACTCATTCAGGAAAGACAATAGTGGCTACGCCCGAAAAATGGGCGATTGAAGAAGATGAGAAATCATTGGCATCCATCACTCAAATTCCGCTCAGGTTGGCTTGGGCCATCACCGTGCATAAAAGCCAAGGTATGACACTGGATGCGGTGGAAATGGATCTTTCAAAATCTTTTGAATATGGCATGGGCTACGTCGCTCTTTCGCGGGTCAGAACGCTGGATGGCATAAAACTGCTAGGCATCAATGGGAGAGCCTTGGAGGTGAACCCAAAAGTATATGAATTCGACAAGATTTTAGCAGAGCTTTCAAGAGCAAACTCAAATTATATGATAAAGATGAAAACTTCTGAGAAAATGAAATTGCAAGAGGAATTTTTAAGGAATAGTAAATGATCAATGCATGGAAATATACAAACTGAATCAAAACGATTGGGAGACATACAAAAAACTCAGACTGGAAGCTCTCAGGGAAAGTCCTCAGGCTTTCGGCGATTCTTTCGTGGAGTCAGCCTTGCTCAGCGACAATCATTGGAAGGAGGAATTTGAAAATCCGAAAAGTATCATCATGGTTGCGCGAGAGTGTCAAGAAATTTTTGCTATGGCTGCGGCCTATCAGGAAGATGGGGAAAAAATGAAGCACATCGCTTATGTCTGGGGTGTATATGTGAAAAAAGATTATCGCGGAAAAGGAATGGGTCAAAAAATGATGGAGGCTCTGTTGGATGAAATTTACGCTATCGGAGAAATTGAAAAAGTTGACCTCAATGTGAACACTTCGCAAATTGGCGCCGTGCGTCTGTATGAAAAACTCGGCTTTGTGATCGCCGGCACTTTGCACAGGGAATTGAAAGTAGACGGCAGATACTATGATGAACACGTGATGGAGAAATTGTTGTAATATTATAGTGACTTCAATACTATGAAAAATAGTTTCAAAAAACATGCCTCTTTCGCGCTGATCTTGCTGTCACTTCTGGTGATAATCTTTTTTTTCATGCGCCAAGACACCTTCCAGATTTTTCGCCAAGCTGTGCAGAGCAATCTGGCTTGGGGCGTCATCGTCTATATTTCATTGGAAATTGTTTCCATTGTAGTGGTGCCAGTTACTACCATCGTGCTGGTTCCCTTGGCTGTTGATTTTTTCGGACCTTTTCTTGCGGCAATCTATAGCATCATTGGTTGGCTTATGGGCGGAGCACTGGCTTTCTTAATCGCACGTCATTTCGGCAGACCGATAGTTAAAAAACTTTTCAATATCAAGGAAATTGAAAAATATCGCAAATATATTTCCGAAGACATCGGTTTTTGGACTGTGGTATTGTTGCGCCTACTGCTGCCGGTGGATATTCTCAGTTATGCTCTCGGACTTTTTAGTATCATTTCATTCCGACGCTACATGTTGGCAACTCTTATAGGAATCACGCCGTTCGCCTTTATTTTTTCCTACACCGGCCAAGCACTGATAATGGGGCAATATGGCGGAGCTGTTATTCTTGCCATTGTCTCCGTTGTTATTCTTGTTTTGCTGTGGAGAATTGCGAAAAAGAAATATCGGAAGATGTGAAATTAACGTTTTGATAGACTTTAGATCCTTGAAGACTTGAGTTCATATTTGGAATGTGCGAGAATGATGATATATACAAAAATTGATATAAAAATATGCCAAAAATTAAAGACATTGCAAAAGTGGATCGACCGCGAGAAATCTTGGAAAAATATGGACCAGAAAAACTTAGCGACGCACAGCTTTTGGCAATCTTGCTTCGCACTGGAACAAAAGATTGTAATGTTATTGAACTTTCCAAAAAAATTCTCAAGAAGTTTCCAAATGAAAAATTGCTCAGCGCAACAATTGAAGACCTAAGTGAAATTCATGGTCTTGGGAAAGTGAAGGCAACTGAAATTTTAGCATGTTTAGAATTTGGCAGAAGAATTTTAAAAGACAAAAAATCAGCTCTCATTTTGTCACCGAAAGACGTTTGGGAAAATTGCAAAGATATCCGCGACCACAAAAAAGAACATTTTGTGGTTTTTTATTTAGACACACGCAATCAAGAGATTCAAAGAGAAATAATCTCAGTCGGCACGCTCAATGCGAATCTGGTGCATCCACGCGAAGTTTTCGAACCGGCCATCAAGCATTCCTGTGCGCAAATCATCGTGGCCCATAATCATCCCTCCGGCAATCCAGAGCCCTCAGATGACGACCTCGCCATCACCAAGCGCCTCACAGAAGCAGGGAAGATTTTGGGAATTGAAGTTATCGACCACGTTATTATGACAAAGAATGATTGGCATAGTATAGTTGAGGCAATGCCTGTAAAATATTAGCTGTGCATAACTTCAGTTTTTGGCTAACGTAAGAGTCTTTGATGAGTGGTATCTAAAGTGTTATAATAACATTGTATCATATCAAAATTAAAAAGTTAGTTAACTTTGCTAAAGTGAATAGTCACTAAACGTTGAGTTAGTTACTATTGAGAAACATGACCAAAGAAGAGATTAAAAAATTTGTAGCATCATTCACTGATAAACTGGATCGCACCATGGTCATTGTTGATTATGGTAATGTTGAAAAATGGAAGTATAGTCTTGATTGGAAAGTTGGACTCAAGGAATTGGGTCAGCTGGTAAAAAACTTTTCAAAAGAAAAAGTATTTCTTCGAAGATTTTATTACGGCAGTGATTATGGCAAAAATGATAACTCACAAGTTTTGGTGGGTTGGTCACGCTCAGTTATTGAACGAGCACGTATGAATGCATTTGAGATAATCACGAAACGTGTAAAATATATTCATGATTCCAATAATAAAACAGGTTTTGAGAAAAAATGCGATTTGGATGTTGAGATGGCAATTGATTTAGTAAAAGAAAGAGATAATTACGACACAATTATTTTATTTTCTGGCGATGGTGATTTGATGTATGCAGTGAAATATTTGCATGATGAATATGAAAAAATCTGTTATGTTTTTGGCGCCAGAGATCATGTAGGAAGAGAAGTATTTGATGCAAAAAAAGATGGCGTGGTGAAAGATATTTTGTTTACTGAAGATTTTGAGTATAGATTGAAGGATAGTTATGTGAAGCAATGCAGGCATTAAAAAGACTTTAAAAATCAAAAAACCCGCTCAAGAGCGGATTTTGATCAAAATGGGGTAGACCTATTGCCTACATGTACATAGTAGGTCATTTTGAGACATTTGTCAATATCTCTAAATTGTTGCCTACCACTAATTAATACGGAAAAATGGCTAATAAATTTCAAGAATATGTCCACATTGGCGTGGGCTTTTGTTGTTTTAAGGCCAAAATAAGTTGATTTCATGAGGGGAATGTGGGAGAATGGGGTATAAGTCAATCAGTGCTGTTACGTAGCATGCTACGTAACAGCGCAATGTAACAAAATTTACTTTTGAAAATATGGCTAACGATACAAAAAAACAGGAGGAATTTGAAAAGACACTTTTTAAGGCTGCGGATAAGCTGAGAAAAAATATTGATGCGGCGGAATATAAGCATGTTGTGCTTGGACTTATTTTTATCAAATATATTTCTGATTCTTTTGAGGAATTATATGAAAAATTAAAAAGTGGTGAGGGCGAATATGCTGGCGCTGATCCAGAGGATAAGGATGAATATAACGCCGAGCATGTTTTCTTTGTGCCACAAACTGCACGTTGGTCATATATTCATTCGCGAGCAAAACTTCCGTCTCTTGGAAATGATATTGATGAAGCCATGGAGGCAATTGAAAAAGAAAATCCAACCCTCAAGGGCGTGCTGGCAAAAGTTTATG
>AMFJ01007795.1_pt1 | contig 14823 bp, 15 predicted proteins | sample 427208 | NCBI WGS metagenome assembly AMFJ01 (sample SAMN02954298, study PRJNA114691) | groundwater metagenome | biome: aquatic; feature: subsurface aquifer; material: sediment; isolation source: subsurface aquifer sediment | place: USA: Rifle, CO | collected 2008-08
AATACCAGCATAACTAATATTTAATTTTTGTTGAAAATTGCATAATACACAAAGACGGAGTATGTAGATTATTATCTTCAAGGGGAAATATGAAAGTCATAATAGCTTCAAAGTTCTATTATTTGAGAGCAGGACTGGAATCGTACTTATTTAAAATATCTGATACACTCAGATCGTATGGTCATGAGGTCATTCCTTTTTCCACAACATACAAAGAAAATATTCCAAGCGAATACAGTGAATTTTTTACCGAATATATAGACTTAGGAGGCGAGGAAAGAGTAGGTTTATACGGAAAATTCAAAGCACTGACAAAGATTTTTTATAATATAGATGCCAGAAACAAGTTTTCACAACTATTAGATTACACAAAACCTGATATCATATGGGGATTTGGAGTTCATAGGCATTTATCCCCTGCTATTTTTATGGAAGCAAAAGCACGATCAATACCTGTAATACACAGGCTCTCTGATTATGCAATAATTTGTCCTGATTCAAGGCTAACAAAAGGCGATGGTTCAAACTGTGAAGAATTATTGTGTCCTGCAAAAGGGTATATTAACGCTATTAGACACCAATGCGTGCGTCAATCCAGAGCAAATGACCTTAGCAAAAGACCTTCCATTGTTGCTAGTGTAATTGGAGCTTTAGAGCTTCATTTCCATAATAAATATAAAGCCTACATAAACAATGTGGACAGGTTTATAGCGCCGAGTAATTTTCTTCGGCAGACTATGATAAAAAGCGGAATCCCCGAAAACAAAATAACCCATATTCCTATTTACATTGATCCTGATAAGTATAATCCTGAATTTATCTCGCAGCCTTATATGGTTTATTTCGGACGCCTGAGCCGCGAAAAAGGCATCCCGTTATTGTTAGAAGCGATGGGGAGTCTCAAACAGTACAAGCTGCTGATTGCAGGTGATGGCCCGCAAAAGGAATACTTAGAGCAAATAAAAGAAAAGAGAAATCTTGATAATGTCACATTTCTAGGCAAATTACATGGGGAACAGCTAAATAGATTAGTAAGAAACAGCAGATTGGTAATAGTTCCATCAACCTGGTTTGATAATTCTCCAAATGTAATTTTTGAATCCTTTGCCCTTGGAAAACCTGTTCTTGCAGCAAATATTGGAGGAATCCCTGAATATATTCACGAAAATATTGATGGATTACTGTATAAACACAATGATGTTGATGAATTAAAAGATAAAATAGATCTTCTTATGAGCCAGCAAAGCCTTTGCGAAGAAATGGGCAGGGCTGCAAGGAAAAAAGTCGAGATGAAATACAATCCTCAAGTTCATTATGGAGAGATCATAAAGTTATTTCAGGAAATTACAAATAATTCTGGAGGCAGAACATGAAAATAGCAGTGGTAGGCTCAAGGGGCGTGCCGGCAACATTCGGAGGAATAGAAAAACATTGTGAAGAAATATATTCAAGGCTTGTTAAAATAGGCCATGCCGTAACTATATATGCCAGAAAAGGATATATAGATGAAAGCATTAAAGAATATAAAGGAATAGAAATTAAACCTTTATGGACATTTAAGTCTAAGCATCTCGAAGCAACATTTCACACGTTCTGGGCTCTTTTGCATGCCGTATTTTCTGATGCTGATATCATTCACTTCCATGCACAGGGTCCTTGTTTGTTTGCTTGGCTGCCAAAGCTTTTAGCTCCTGATAAGAAATTAATTTTCACCTGTCATGGTATTGATTGGCAAAGAAATAAATGGAATCCACTTGCAAGTGGTATTATTCGTCTTGGAGAAATCTTCAGCGCTACTCTGTTTGACACTCAGATAACTGTATCTCAGGCTTTAGAGATGTATTACAGAAATAAGTACAATATTAACTCCATAACAATTATAAATGGCGTAACCATAACTCACACAAAAGAACCTGAAGAGATAAAAGAAAAATTTGGCCTTGAAGAGAAGGAATATTTGTTATTTGTAGGCAGGTTAGTGCCTGAAAAAGCACCTCATAAGCTTATAGAAGCATTTAGACAAATTCATACAGATAAAAAATTGGTAATAGTCGGTGATTCTGCTTCTACTGATGATTATGTAGCTCACCTGAAAAATTTGGCTAAAGGTGATGACAGAATTATTTTTACTTCCTACCTTTATGGAGAAGCACTTAGAGAGATATATTCAAATGCTTATCTTTACGTATCAACTTCAGAATTAGAAGGGCTCCCGCTCACTCTGTTAGAAGCTATGTCCTATGGTATTCCAACTTTATCCAGTCCTATCGCACCTCATGTAGAAGTAATCGGTAATAATGAAGATTTCGGTTATTTATTTAAATCAGAAAAACTTAGTGATATTAAGGAAAAATTAGAGCAGCTTCTTAATCAGCCTGCATTAAATCTAATTAGAATGGGCTTAAAAGGACAAGACAGAATCCGAATTCAGCATAACTGGGATACTATAGCCAAAAAACTTGAAATAGCTTACAATTTTACCCGCAGACATAAAAACACAGATAAACTTACATCAGCAATCAGAAGACACTTTGCTTTGACATAATTAAGATTAGTTATAAGTAGTGCATTGTTTCATTAATTATAATTACTATTGCAGGAGGGTAAATTTTCTCCGTCGCTGATGTGTCATCAAAATGACATGACACATAGGCTCCTACAAAAACTTACCCTCCTGCAATTATTAAAACACTCCAATAATAAATTGATCAATGAATTGTAATGGATTAAATCCCCGGCATGAGCCAGAGAGGGACTCCTGAATAAGTTACGCCTAAACCCATATTATCAAAAATTTCATTTAAAGTAGTTCCTGTTATCTTTTGCAGGAAGTTCTTTTTGGGAGTCATATCAACAACGTGAGGTTTGCCTTTTATCTCAGCAAGCTTGGCTGCCAGATCGACAGCGTCTTCCTGAGTACCTATTTCATCAACAAGCCCATACTCTTTTGCCTGAAGCCCCGTAAATATTCTCCCGTCAGCAAATGATTTTACATGCTCAACATTAAGATTTCTACTAGTTGCAACTGTTTCAATAAATTGATTATAAGTGCTATCAATTAATTCTTGCAATATACGCTTTTCTTCATCAGTGAAATACCGCGAATTGGAAAGAATATCTTTATAAGGTCCTGATTTGATTACTTGATGATCAACTCCGATTTTTTGATATAAATCTTTAATCACAGCGGTTTTAATAATTACACCTATAGAACCGGTAATTGTTCCGGGATTTGTTATAATTTTATCTCCGGCTGCTGCTACATATACACCACCACTTGCAGCAACATCACCAAAAGATACAACTACTTTTATATTCTCTTTTTCTCTTAGTCTTTTAACAGCAGCATAAATTTCCTGAGATGCACCGACAGTTCCACCGGGGCTATTGATTCTCAGTACCATTGCTTTTATGTCATGTTTTTTGACAGAGTCTATTGCTTCGAGTATTTTTGTTGCTACCGGCATATTTACAGCATCAACGATAATGCCTTCCAGCTTAACAAGGGCAACTCTTCTATCCTCGAATAATTTATACTTAGTCCTGCTATAGCATTTACTGAGATCTTCCATCATTTTCCAATCCCCACTATACAATATTAGCTTTTATCTTGAAGTGCCTTTTTAGCACTTTGCCATAAATTTTCCAATTCGTCTTGCGTACACTCAGTTAAGTCTTTTGTAGCAATTTGTTCCATCAGCTGGAATCTGCCGGTAAATTTCTTATTTGCCCTTAACAATGCTAATTCTGCATCGACGCCATGCCATCTTGCTACATTCACCAGAGAAAAAAGAATATCCCCGAGTTCATCTTCCATTTTCTCCTGATCCTCTTGCTCAACAGCCTGCTGAAATTCTTTTATTTCAGAATCCAGACATTCCCAAAGAGATTTAACATTTGGCCATTCAAACCCAACTTTTATAGCTTTTTTACTTATCTGAGTTGCAGCCATAAGAGCAGGTTGAGATCGGATTATACCTGATAGGGCAGAGGTTCTCTCAGGCTTTTCTTCTTTCTTAATTCTTTCCCAGTTAACTAAAACATCTTCAGTGCCTTTTACTTTTGTTTCTGCAAACACATGAGGATGGCGTCTGATGATTTTATCAGCTATGGTTTTGGCTACATCTTCTATGTCAAATCTGGATTCTTCGCTGGCAATCTGGGCATGCAAAACAACCTGGAGCAAAACATCTCCAAGTTCTTCTTTAAGTTCTTCAGAATCGCCACTTTCTATAGCATCAATAGCTTCATAAGTTTCCTGAATAAAATTTTCCCTGAGAGACTCGTGTGTTTGCTCTTTATCCCAGGGGCAACCATCAGGGGCTCTTAATTTTTCTATGACATCAATTAGTCTTTGTAGATTTTCCAGATTCCTATGCGACATAATCTATTTTTTTAGGCCCAAAGGAACCGTGTTTCTCCATTCTGTCGATAAGCTTTGTGCTCATAGCTTTTGGATCAGCAGCCCAAACAGGAATGCCTCTGCTTTCAAATTCAGCCACCGTCTCTTTCGCTGCTCTTATAAACTTATCTCCGAATGATTCTGATCCATTAGCTCTGGATAATTCAGCTTCCTGTCTTTTGACAAAAACATCACCCGTTGTTTCAACCCCTTTGAAACAAAATCCAGCTGCTTTATCAGATTGAGATAAAACCTTATCAGCTTTTTTATCTGTACAGGAGTTTATCCCTGGAACTTTCGAGACTTTATTTACCGGCTCAATCATAAATCCCTATGCGCTCCTTTAACTCTCACCAATATCTTACATTTTATTACTTGTTCTAATAATCTGCAACATCACTTTGGATGATATTTGAAAACCCTGAAAATCAAAAATAATAAACTATAATGCTATTTTGGACTGTTTGTGTGCCTGAGAAAATAAATTTAAAACTATTAATAACGCTGGCAAAATAAGAAATGGTATTAATAGTATACCAATGCATGTGCAAACAGACAATACTAATAAAAAAGGAATTAATAACAAAATAACTAAAGATAAACCCAGGCTTGCTAGATAGTCAGGAATTATTCTTGATATTCCGATAAATACTTTGTCCAGCTTAAATGAATCCTGAAAATTAAAATTATCAGCATATGTGGTAGCAATAAAAGGCAAAATCGCCAGATAAATAAGTATAAAAGGAGCAACAAACAGTACAACAAAAGTTAAACTAAGTAACGAAACTATCGGATTATCCTGATACAAGCCAAAAACAACTCCGCTAATCATAGTTGGAACTGCGGCTATGGCAACAAGTATAAATAGATACAGTATATTAATGGCAAAAAAGTACATTCCATATTTAAAATAATCCAGAAACTTAGAATCCCAATCAGGTAAGAGCGGTTCTTTTCCGTTAATTTCATTGTGTGCAGATTGTAATGCATATCCAAAAGGAATAGCATAGACTAGAATTGCCAATATAGACATTATAAAACTTAAAATAGCTTCCAGCCCTCTGACTATAAGAGATGCCTGTATCTCATAATGAGCCATAGGAGTTCCCATTATTACTGCATTTAAAAAACCAATTATAGTATGTATGATAAATACTGCAAAAAAGAAAATTCCGCCTATAAGCAATTTTTGTGGCCAATTAGCAGCCTTAAAAGGAAAAGTAAAAGCTTTTTTAATATCAATACTCATAATACACCTCTAAATTTTTAATAATCCTCTGTGTCATTCTGAGCCCATTCATTTCACTTAAGCATTAACACTTTGCCTGTACTCCTTATACGTCTGCGCAAACAGATTTACTGTAATTAAATGCACAATTAAAACCAGAAATTGAGGTATTATTGCGCCAATACAGGTTAAAGTTAATATAAAATATATGGGAAGCCAAGCTATCCACAGTCCTGCTGTTATTAAAAGGCTTTTAAAGTAATAAGGAAAAGTCTTAGAGATTGCATTTAAAATCTCTCTAAACTTAAAAGCATCTTTCCAGTTAAAATTATCAGCATAAAACAGCGTTATAAAAGGAGCCACTATAGCAAATAAAAGCCCTAAGACACCACCTATAGCTCCAGCAACAGTATTAGTAACCTGAAAATCAGGACTAAAAATAGCTAAAGCCGATGCTACCAGTAATCCTATTACAAGCGCTATTAAAAATATAAAGAGGTAATAGCCAAAATTAATCAGATAATATACAATCCCTTTTTTAAAATAATTAAAAAATCCGGAATCCCAGTTAGGCAAAAGCGGAGCTTCATCTTTCACCTCATTATGTGCTGACTGTATTATGTATCCCATAGCAAAAGCTAAAATAGGAATATTAACTATACTATTAACAACAGTCTGTAGCATTGATCTACTCATATCAGTTAATTGAATATTTAATTGAGGAAGCACCACTCTTTCAATAGCAAGGCTTAATGCCAAATCAAGCAAAAAAGCGCCAAAAAAGAAAAGTCCACCAATCAATATTTTTTGAATCCATTCAGAATCAGAAAAAATAAACTGAAAAGCCTTTTTAATATTAATACCCATATTCAAATCTCCAAAATATGCCTTTATATAAAAACAAAATAATGCTTTTTATTATAAAGCATTATTTTAATAAATTACATCAATCTAATTTTTAATCATTATAAACTCATTATTCGGGTTTCTTTATTGTCAATAGCTCTAAGCAGGTTTACCATCTCAATTGCACCTTTGGCAGCTTCGGCACCTTTGTTGCCTGATTTGGTTCCGGCTCTTTCAATTGCTTGCTCAATATTGTCGGTGGTTAACACTCCAAATATTACAGGAACACCTGTTTTTAAACCAACCTGTGCAATGCCTTTAGCTAATTCAGAAGAAACATATTGGAAATGAGGAGTATTTCCTCTTATGACTGCACCAAGAGTGACAATAGCGGCATATTCTTTGGTTTCAGCCAGTTTGCTTGCAATAACAGGTATTTCAAAAGCACCCGGTACCCATACTACATCGATAGAATTTTCAGATACACCGTGTCTGTTTAACGCATCAAGGCAGCCATCTAAAAGCTTTGAGCCGATAAACTCATTAAATCTGCCGATTACTACAGCATATTTTTCTTTTCCTGCCGTTAACTTGCCTTCATACACATTGACCATTTTATTTCTCCTTATAAAATATGATTCATCTTATCACGCTTTGTATCAAGATAATATTCATTATATTTATTCTTGCACACTGGCATTGAAACTCTATCAACAACTTCTAGACCGTATCCTTCAAGTCCAATAATTTTTCTTGGATTGTTGGTAATCAGCCTGAATTTTTCAAGTCCGAGATCGTGCAGTATTTGCGCGCCAACTCCATAATCTCTCAAATCTGGGGCGAATCCTAAAGAGATATTCGCCTGAACGGTATCTTCACCTTTTTCCTGTAAAGCATATGCTTTAAGCTTATTTATTAAACCTATTCCTCTGCCTTCATGGGCTTTCAGGTATACAAAGACACCAGTCCCTTCCTGGTTGATTACTTCCAGTGCAGTCCCAAGCTGATTTCCGCAGTCACATCTAAGGCTATGGAATATATCTCCTGTCAAACACTCACTATGCATTCTGACGACAGGCACTCTTGAGTTAAATTCCTCCAAATTGCCTTTAACTAATGCCACATGCTCTGTTTTATCAAGCTCATTTATATAGCCGTATATATCAAAGTCGCCAAAAACGGTTGGTAATTTAGCTTTTATAACTCTTTTTACAAATCTTTCCTGCTGAAGTCTGTAAGAAATTAACTGAGCGACGGTAATAAATTTAATATGATGCTCTGTAGCGAATTTAGCAAGGTCATCCCTTCTTGCCATAGTACCATCAGAATTTAAAATCTCACAAATAACCCCTGCCGGAATCAATCCCGCCAATCTTGCAAGATCAACACTAGCTTCTGTTTGCCCAACTCTTTCTAGTACTCCGCCTTTTTTAGCTTCAATAGGAAACACATGCCCCGGTCTTCTTAAATCAGAGGGCTTTGTATTGGGATCTAAAGCAACTTTAATCGTAGTTGCCCTATCATTAGCTGAAATACCTGTTGTAACTCCAAAATCCTTCTCAGCATCAATACTTACAGTAAATGCACATCCATGAGACTCAGTATTTTTATTCACCATCTGACAAAGATCAAGTTTTTTTGTTATTTCAGAATCTAAGGTTAAACATACTAACCCTCTACCCTGAGTTGCCATGAAGTTAATTATTTCAGGAGTAATTTTTTCTGCCGCACAGACTAAATCACCCTCATTTTCTCTAGTCTCATCATCAGCCACAATGACCATTTTGCCATCTCTGATATCCTGAATAGCCTCTTCTACAGTATTAAACATATTTTCTCTTCTATTTACGCTTTCCATTTTTATATAAATCCATGTTGTGCAAGATAATTTGCATTTATGTTTCCAGTAGCATTATCAGACTTAGATACAAATTTTTCAACATATTTTGCAATAATGTCTGATTCTAAATTAACTTTATCTCCAGACTTTAAATAGATTAAATTTGTTGATCTTTCAGTCTGAGAAATAACGGAAATGCTAAATATATTTTCTTTTATAGATGCAATAGTCAGACTAACACCGTTAATAGCGATTGATCCTTTATAAACCATATATTTTACGATATCATCAGGGGCCCAGAAGTAATATACATCAGCAATACCCTGATTTACTTTTTCTTTAAATTCCCCGACTCCATCCACATGCCCTGCAACCATATGGCCGCCAAATCTGCTTGATGCAGACATAGCTCTTTCCAGATTAACTTTATCCCCTTCTTTAAAATATTTAAAGGTAGTCAAGTTCATGGTTTCAGGAGCTGCTTCAACATCAAAGCCGTCATTTCGTAGCTTAACTACTGTCTGACATGCTCCATTAACAGCAACGCTATCTCCTATAGCCAGATCATCAAGAATTTTAGAACAACTAACAGAAATTATAGCTCCCTGAGCTATTCTTTCAATGGTTCTAACCGTTCCTATTTCTTCAATAATACCTGTGAACACGATTGAATATTACTCCATCGTTAACTGGTGGTTTAGACAATAATAGTTACTATTATTGATGAGTTGATGTTTTATCACCCATGATTATTAATTAACATAAATAAAGGGTGTAAAAAAGTATCATAGCTGTTGTCTAATAATATATTAAATAAGTAATATCTGATGACCATAATTGTTACTTAAGATAGGTGATATTGATGCAGTCGTAAACGAGCTTGCGAGGTGTACGACTGTGTCCCTACTTGGTATCACCTAAACTTCATCGGTAAAGCTTTGCTCATCGTCTTCCAATTGAGAAATATCGACAATTTCTTCTTCTTCATCATTATATTGAAGTGGATTATCAATTTCGATATTTGTCACTTCATCCTCAATCATCTCGATTTCACTTTTGGTAAAGTCTTTTATTTTGCCATCTTCAAGTTTTACAGCTACTTTTCCATTAAGAAAATGAAGTGCAGAAACTCTGCCAATACCATCAGGTGTCATTACGCCGCTTCCAACAGGCGGCATTCCAACAGCTGCATCCATATATGTGGAATATTCATAATTCAGGCAGCATAATAATCTTCCGCAGACTCCGGAGATTTTGCTTGGGTTAATAGGCATGCCCTGATCTTTTGCCAATTTAATATTAATGGAATTAAACTGTTTTAACCAGGAACAGCAGCACAATTCATTGCCACACATACCCAAACCTTCTAATATAGAGGTTTCATCTCTAACTCCGATATGGCGAAGGTCGATTCTGACTTTTCTAAAAGTCTGGGTTAAATCTTTTAAAAGTTCTCTGAAATCAACTCTGTACGGAGCTGTAAAGTAGAAGGTCAATTTTTTCCTGTCAAAAGTATATCTGGTACTAACCAGTCTCATAGGGAGCTGGTGCTTGGTAACAAACTCTTCGCACTTTTGATGCGCCTGATCTTCCTTTTCTTTAAGATCATCAAGGGTCTCACACTCTTTTGATGATAACACTCTGATTAAAGGAATTGACTCAGGTAATTGATCTCCCCATTTTTTAAACACACAACAAGGTATTCTAAGAGCTCTGGCTACTTCTTCACCCTTGTCTGTCCTGATAATAATCATCTGTCCATGCTCTACCCTGGCAGTTTCCGGGACAGTGATAGGGTGCAGCCTGTTTTTTAGTAACCTAACTCCAAATTTATACATATATTAATTCCTTTTCCAGCAATATTGATTTTATATATTCAATATTATTATACGATTTAAATTAAATTTTTAAAAATCAAAACAGATATTTAATCTCGATTAATTTAAAACTTTTTACTAGTGTTTAAATACTACAATCGTTAACTTAAATTAGATGTTACTATCACCAGCTTTTTCTATTCTATTTTATACATATTCTTGAAGCAACTATAGTTAATCTGATAAAGAAACATATTTTAAGCCAAATGCTAAAATTCGTTTTTTCAAAAATATGTTTCTAAATATAACAATTTCTTGAAATCCGGTTTAAAGATTATTTTTTTTGGGTATTTAGGAATTAGTTAAATATTAATTTAAAAATTCCAGAACAAAACCCTGTTTAAATTTAAAAAATATATTATAATCAAAGGAGGTGCTAAACCAGAAAAACATTAGTGATACGATACTATCGAAATTGAATAGATGTAGTATTAAAATTATTTGCGAAAGGACAGGGAACGTATGAGAAAAGGTTTTACATTACTTGAATTGCTAATTGTTGTAGTGATTCTAGGCATTTTAGCCCTTATTGCTGCTCCAACATTGCTAGATGCTGCAAACAGAGCCAGAAACGGGGCTGTTCAAGCTAACGTTAGCGCTGCTGCTTCATCCATAACAAGTAGATTCGCTACAACAACAAATACATCGGAAGAAATCGCAGCAGCTGTAATAGCCAACCTTAATACTAACAACGTAAACCCTATTGCTGGCTCAGGTGCTGCTTATGCAGCTAGTGATACGACTGAAGGTACAGTAACTATTGTTGGTGATGACACTGCAGATGCAGTAACAATTACTGGTTATGGTGTTGGTAGTGCAGTTCTAGTAACTAAAGTTATTGAATCTCCACAATAAACAGCATTTTAAATAGACTAAATAAAGAGACAGTAGGTTTTACTTACTGTCTCTTTATTATTAAACTTATATCAGCATATATTGTCATTCTGAACGAAGTGAAGAATCTCTTCTGCTTATCAAATCTTATAAACAGCATTTCTTATATTTTTTACCGCTACCACAGGGACATGTATCATTACGTCCTACCTTCAGGCCAACATCAACAGCTGTTTTATTTTGCTTTTCTCCTGCAATATTCATTAATTCATTAAATGCCTGTGATAGATAAAGCACTGTTAAAGAAGAAAATCTCTTTTGAACACAATATTTTTCTTTGTATTTATGCATAAGTTCCTGAATATCAGGCTGTTTTTCAAGTTTTAATACTTCTTTAATAACTTTCATAAAGTTATCTTTATTCTCTTCATAAACTCTCAAAACAGGTGCAGGAGGGATCCTGTCGCTTTCCAGATATTGCATTATGCAATCTTTATAGCCTTTTATTGATTTATAATCCTCGGTTTTAAATATCTGCTTAAAGGTCCCGTAAAAAGGCAGTACTAATAAACCTGAATCAGGATCAAAAACAACACCGACATCATAAATTTTTTCGTGAGAAGAGAATCCTTTTACTGCTGCTTGAATTGGATCAGCAGCATTACCCGATGCATCTTTTATTTCAAAAAACGCATATTCTTCAGGCTCATTAATGAACTTGTCTATCTCTTTTGCCGATTCAATATTACCTGTTTCAATAAAATCATTAAATTCACTGAGCAATTCATCTACATACTGGCTGGTGGTAACAATTTCATCTTTTTTAAAATATTCTTTAAACTTTAATCCTAAATCAGCAACAGACTTTTCAATTTCAGCCAATTTTTCGTCATTACTGGAATAAAGTAGTTCAGGATTTTCCAACTGCTGCATTACAATATACCTGTATATATCTTCTTTAACCCCTGCAGGTAAGACTCTGTCTATTCCAATCAGGTAATATTTATTTTCATAAGGAAAAATACGGCAATGTAAATACTGCCCGGGTATAATTCCTCTGAAATTGTGCATTTTTATTAGTACATGAGTTTGATACAGCTTTTCATTTATAAGACTAAAAAGCTCAAAGCTGTTGTGGGTTAGCCTCTTTATTTCAAATATGGAGGTAACTGATTTTTCCATTCCGGATAAAATATCTTTTTCTTCTGATGAAACATCAGGATTTCTCTCAATATAAATATCAAAAATATTTTTATTATTGTCCCATTTCCTCTCAAAGACATACGATATAAGAGCGGATTGAAGCTCAGAGTTTGAAGTTATTTTATTTTTTATAGAGTTAGTGTATCTTTGTAAATCCTGCTGAATTTGTTCATCTGCTTTAACAAAATCAAATAATTTATTCAGAAGTCCGTTTATAACTTCAATATTCTCTTTTACAAGCATTTTAACTCTCCATTTACACTTGCTATTATAATAAACTTGCTATTGCGCTGTGTCGGCCTGTTTTTCCATTATCTTTTCTATATGAATAGAATAATGAATTTTTGCAACTAGTGCAATCATCCAGTGTATCAATATTTATAATTCCTGATTCTATAAGTTGTTGAGCATTCAACTTTTTTAAATCTACCTGAACTTTATCAATACCTGCTTCACTTTTAAATATACTGCTATGATTCTCGCTAATACTGTTGGCTAGCTCAAGGGCTACCTCACTGGAAACAGGATAACAACACTGTCCAATTGTCGGGCCAATAGCAACTTTTATTCCTTCCACATCTGTATTAAACTCACTGGTTAATATATTAATAGCTTTCTTAACTATTCCTCTGGCAGTTCCTCTCCAGCCTGCATGGATAACGCCGACAACTCTTTCTTTAGGAGCATAAATAATTATAGGAGTACAATCTGCAAATAGCATCATTAATACAATGCCTGGAACTGCACTAATTACTCCATCTGTTGAGGATACATCATCATTTATATCAGTTACAATCTTGATATTGTCTGTATGCTGCTGATCAGGATTTACAATTAAGTCATAATTTAAATCCAGTATTCCGCATATTTTTTTCCTGTTCTCAATTACATATGGCTTAAATTCAGGCTGATTCGCGGTTCCTAAACTGAAAGAATTAAACGGTTCAGGAGTATTGCCCCCAATTCTTGTCGTAAAAGCATGAATAAGATTAGCATCATCCAGTATGCCTGATTTGTAATATTTAATACCTGATCGTTCTTCCAAATAAAACATCTTAATAAAACTACCCAAATATAATGATTTATACTATATTTTACTCGAATTGCTAATTAATTGAATCTCATAAGTCATCAATTATTTCAATAATATTCCGCATTGTCATCCTGAAGCATAAAACGCAGAATTATGATATTATCGTGGATATTCAGGATCTATCCAAATTAACACTAAAAGAGTGAACCGGTAAGATGCTGAATACACTGGATTCTTGCCAGTAGCCATTCTTAATGCTTCAACATGACACTAAATTTATTTAGCAATTCAAGTTAGTTTATTATAATAGTGCAAAAGATATTTAGCCTCAAATAATAAGGAATAATAATATGTTTGACGTAATTACTATAGGCAGTGCAACTCAGGATATATTTATCGACAGCAGCAGCTTTGCTAACATTCAGGAAATCAGAAACCCGCAGGCAAAAAATTCTCTTTTATGTTTTGATTACAGTACTAAAATTGAAGTAGAAAAAACAGTGCTGGACGTTGGCGGTGGAGCTATTAATTCATCCGTAAATTTTGCCAATCTTGGGTATAACACCACGACAATTGTTAAAGTAGGTAAGGATATTAACGGAGAAGCTGTTTTAAGACGATTAAAAGAAAAAAACGTAGATACTTCTCAAATTATAGAAACAGATGATTATAAAACAGGATTTTCAGTAATATTAACAAGTTTTGAAGGTGACAGGACTGTTCTTGCTCATAGAGGTGCGAATAATCATCTTTCCTTAGATGAAATACCCTGGGAACAGATAAAACAATCAAAATGGCTATATATTGCACCTTTAAGTGGAGCTTCTAATCTGGTACTTGATAAGATTGCTGATTTTGCAGAAGAAAATGGCGTATCCATGGCAATCAATCCTGGAACCACACAGATCAATAGGGGAGTTGAAGACTTAAAGAAAGTTATATCTACAGCAGAAGTCTTAATTATGAATAAGTCTGAGGCCCTGCGCATTACAGGAATGAAAGAAGGGCATGAACAGGTTTATCAAAAACCGGGCGAATTTGACCCATGGCCACATAATATTCATCAAATGCTCTTTAATTTAAGAGCTTATAAACCAAAGATAGTTGTTATGACAGATGGCAGTACAGGAGTTTTAGCGTTTGACGGAGAAACATTCTACCATGCCCCTGCATTTCCATCTAAAGTTGTCAGTACTCTAGGAGCAGGAGATGCATTTTCAAGCACTTTTGTGGGTAGCTTGATGAAATTTAACTGGGATATAGAAAAAGCATTAATATTTGCCTCAATCAACTCTGCTTCAATCATTGAAAGCTTTGGAGCCCAATCAGGACTAAAAACTTTTGATGAATTAGAACAGATTTATGAAAAAAATAAAGACTTTAAAATCACCAAAAAAAACAAAGAAGCTGAAAAAGTCAGTTAATAATTAACTATACCCGTTCTAAAAATCAATTCGGATTTTTAAAACGTAATTCAACGGGTATATATGAAGCGGAAGTGTCAAAAAACAGAAACAATGAGTTTCTGAAGCTGTCTGAAAAGTTTTAATTTATGCCAAT
>AMFJ01002393.1_pt1 | contig 14816 bp, 14 predicted proteins | sample 427208 | NCBI WGS metagenome assembly AMFJ01 (sample SAMN02954298, study PRJNA114691) | groundwater metagenome | biome: aquatic; feature: subsurface aquifer; material: sediment; isolation source: subsurface aquifer sediment | place: USA: Rifle, CO | collected 2008-08
GAAGATGGCGAGGAAGATTGAGATTAAGAAAAATATCAAAAAAGGTTTGATGCAAGAATTGTTGAGTGGTAAAAAAAGATTAAGAGGATTTAGCGAAAAATGGACTTCACTCGAATTTTCTGATTGTTTTTACGTACAAAGTAAAATAAAAGGCGAAAAGAAACAAGATTATTTGAAAGAAGGTTTATTTCCAGTTGTTGATCAATCTCAAAACAAAATAGCTGGATATTCTAATAATCAAGATTTTGTTATAAAAAACAGCTTACCTTTTATAATTTTCGGTGATCACACTCGAATATTAAAGCTAATTGATTTCCCGTTTATTTTAGGAAATGATGGAACGAAAGTTTTTCAGGGAAAAGAAAAATATGATACGACATTTTTATTTTATTTATTAGATACAATTAGCGTTCCGAATACTGGGTACAATCGTCATTTCAAATTTTTAAAAGATCTTATTTTGGAAATTCCAAAATTAAAAGAACAAAAAGCGATTGCGGATATTTTGGTGATGGCGGATCGAGAGATTGAGAAATTGGAAGAGAAATTGAAGATTATTAAAGAGCAAAAAAAGTTTTTGTTGAATAATTTAATTACGGGAAATATTCGCACGCCTGTTGATAAAAAATAATTAATATAAATAGGGTAGGGACAAATTGTCACCCCCCTACAAAATTGTATGCAAAAAGAAAAAAATTATGCGTTTATAGATGGTCAAAATCTTCATATGGGAACAACAAAGACAGATCCATCTTGGAAGATAGATTTTAAAAAATTTAGAATATTTTTAAAGGATAAATACCATGTTGAGATAGCTTATTATTTTTTAGGATGTGTTTTTGAGGAGAAAAGAGATCTTTATACCAAAATTCAAGAGGCTGGATTCATTCTTGTTTTTAGGGAACATAATGCCGCAATGATTGGAAAGAAAAAGGGCAATGTTGATGCAGATATAGTTTTTTCTATTATGAAAAAATTATATGAAAAAGAGGATTTTGATAAGATTATTTTAATTTCAGGAGACGGTGATTATAAAAGAATGGTGGATTTTTTAATTGAAGAAAAAAGATTTAAAAAAGTTTTGTTTCCAAACAAGAAGTTTGCGTCATCATTGTATAAAAAATTAGGCTCTGAGCATTTTGATTATTTGGATAAAGAAGATATAAAAGATAAGATTAAGAAATAAAAAAAGGGCTCCTTAGGCACTAACACCGTTCGGATCCCCTTTCGTCTTGATACCAAAATACTAGCATATATTTTGGCAAAAGTCAAGTATTGTTTTGTGCCCATTTTACAAAGCAGGGAGTTGTACGAAGAAATCGGACAGCTGAAATTTAATACTATAAATTAAAAAGTTTAAAAAAGTTAAGCATAAAAAATAATATGAGTATATCAGATATAGATTTTGATGAAGCCAGACAGTCGCAGTTGCCTTTTGTGGAATTGCTTTTGAATTTGGGTTATCAGTACATCTCTCGTGAGGAACTAATGCAAGAGAGATCAGGAGACACCGGAAAATTTATCTTGCGAAAAACAGCCAGCGAGGTTTTGATGAAAATCAATGGCTATGAGTATGCTGGGCAAGAGTATAAATTTAGCGAAGAAAAAGTTTTTGAAGCGATTGATGAGTTAGAAAATATTCCTTTTGAGGGACTGATAGACACTTCAGCTAAAATTTACCAAACTATTATGCCCACTAGTGGAGGTAAAACCATTCAGGTTTTTCATGAGGGTAAAAAAATGAGCCAGAATTTTCGTTTTATCGATTTTGAAAATATAGAAAATAATATTTTTCAAGTAGCGGTGGAATTTGAAGCCAATGAAAAAGAAGATATTCGCCCTGATATCGTAGTGTTCGTAAATGGCATTCCTCTAGCAGTGATTGAAAATAAAAAATCTAGCGTAGATATCGAGGAATCATTACGACAATTAACTCGCAACCAAAGAGCCGAATATTGTCCCAGACTTTTTATTTACCCCCAGTTATTAGTGGGTTCCAATGGTAAAGATTTGCGCTATGGCACCACTGCCACTCCGACAGAATTTTATGCCAAATGGAGAGAGAAAGACGGCGAAAAAGAATTGGAAGAAAAAGTAGAAAATTTAATTGCTACAAAAATTGAAAAAGATATTTATAAAAAAGTTTGTCTTGATCTTAACGGAGCTACCAAGCATCATGCGCAAAAAATAGAAAGAGATGTAACTGATCAGGATCGGGCAGTGGTGGCGCTTTTTGATAAAGCTAGGATTTTGGATCTGGCCAAGAATTTTATCCTTTATGATGCAGGAATTAAAAAAGTAATGCGTTATCAACAATACTTCGCCATTAAAAGGATTCTAAACAGAATAGATCATAAAATTCCTGGTAAAGATGGAGAAAAAAGAGAAGGTGGAATTCTCTGGCATACCCAAGGAAGCGGAAAATCATTGACGATGGTAATGTTTATCAAGGCTTTAATTGAAGATCCAAAAATTGTGAACCCTCGAGTTTTGATCGTGACTGATCGCAAGGATTTAGATAGGCAAATTAAAGGAACTTTTGAAAATGCCGGCTTAAAAAAAGAAGTTAAACAAGCTAAAAGTAAAAGAAATCTTTTGAGCCTTATTGAAAAGAAAGATTTGAGTGTGATCACTACTCTTATTCATAAGTTTAAAATAGCTGACGGGGATGACATTCCTTTTGAAGATTTAGATGACAATATTTTTGTTTTGATTGATGAAGCCCATCGTTCTCAGGGAGGTAGCGCTAATTTTGATATGAATAAAATTATTCCCAATGCTTGCTATATTGCTTTTACCGGCACACCTCTTCTTAAAAAAGAAAAGTCCAGACAAAAGTTTGGAAGTTTTATCGATAAATATACTATCGATGACGCTCTGACTGATGGAATTATATTGCCCTTGATTTATGAAGGTCGTTACGTGAATCTTCGGCAGGACAAAAAAGAAGTTGATCGGCAATGGGATAGAATAACGGAGGACTTACCCGAGGCCCATAAATATCAATTGCAACAAGAAGTTGAAAAGAAAATTATCGCCAATAATCCTAATCGAATTTCTGAAATTGCTTATGACATAGAAAAACATTATCTAGCCAGATTTAAAGATACGGGGCTAAAAGCTCAAATAGTGGCACCTTCAAAATATTCTGCCGTACTTTTTGAAAAATATTTTAGAGAAAATGGAAAAATTCAAACTGCTCTAGTAATCTCTGATGAGAATGGCTTAATCGATGATAAAGACGAGCACAAAAAAGAAGTGGATGAATATTTAAAAAATATCAAAGAAAAATATCAAAGCTTAAAAAAATATGAAGAAAGTGTGATTGATAGTTTTAAATATAACGAGGATGGGGTGGAAATTTTGATTGTAGTGGATAAACTATTAACAGGATTTGATGCTCCACGTAACACTGTCTTATATTTAGCTAAGGAATTGCGTGATCATAATCTATTGCAAGCTATTGCTCGGGTTAATCGCTTATTTGATAATTTTTCTTTGCCAAAAACTGCGGGCTACATTATCGACTATTCAGAAAACGCTCAAAACATCCGCACTGCCATGCAACTTTTTGGTAATTATGATGAAAATGATGTTAAAGGCGCCCTTATAGATGTGTGGGACAAAGTAAAAGAGCTGGAGGATAGTTATGGAAATTTGCACGATATATTTAGGGGCGTGAAAGACGATGATGAGGCCTATCTGGAATATCTGGGAAATGAACAGTTGAGAAAAGAATTTTATGACGGATTACGTAAATTTTTAACCACCTTCAATGAGTGTATGAACTTGCAAGATTTCGCGCGTGAATTCCCCAATGTAGATGTGTATCGCAAGGAATTGAAAAAATTTATGGAACTGCGAAAAATTGCTAGTGTGCGATATGCAGAGCGGATTGATTTTGGTAGATATAAGCAGGCTCTAACTAAAATAATGGATGAAAACATCAAAGCTGAAGAAGCGGAGCTTTTGACAAGAGAAATTACTATCACTGATAAAGAAGCTTTCGAAAAAGTTATTGAAGAAATGGGTTCTGATAAGTCCAAAGCCGACGCTATTACAGCTCAAACGAAAAGAACTATTATTGAAAATGTCACTAAAGACCCAGAATTTTATAATAAATTTTCCAAGCAAGTTAGTGCATTGATTGAGGCCATGCGATTGGGAAAAATTGCTGATATCGAAGCGCTCAAAGAAGCGCGCAGAATTAACGCGGAAATGATAGATAAAAAAGATGAAAGCATCCCGGATATATTAATTGATAAAGCTGGAGCGGATATAATTTATAGGAATATCAAGAGTGAATTTGATGCGCTAGGCGTTTCGGATGATAAATATGCGGAAATTATTTCTCAATTATATATGGTGGTGTGTGAAAATGCGATTGTAGATTGGTGGAAAAATATGGAGCATAAAAGAAGGATGAAAGAGGCTATCGATGATTATCTTTATGATGGGGTTAAGGTAGAGATGGGTATTGAACTTACTCATGAAAAAATGGAAGATATAATTGATACCGTTATGGACTTGATTCAAAATAATCATGCTACATTTAGTTTATGAAAAAATTAAAATTCATCTATGGAAAATATAAATATGAATATAATTTAATTTTGGAAAAAAGAAAAACCTTTAGTTTATCTGTTTATCCGGATATGAAAATTGTGTTGAGGGCTCCAAATAAAATGGACTCAAATGAGATTGAAAAATTCTTAAAGAAGAAGTGGCTTTGGTTAGAAAGACAGTTGCAGTTTTTTGCTCAGTTTCAAGGAAAAAGGGTGCAAAGAGATTATATTTCGGGGGAAAGTTTTTTGTATTTAGGACGTCAATATAAATTAATCGTAGAAAAATCAAAAGATGATTATGTATCATTACAGAAGGGGAGGCTAATAATTTATACAAAAGGTAACTTGCGGGATAGTGCTAGGAATAAGAAGTTATTAGATAAATGGTATCGTGATAAAATAGAGAAAGTATTTAATGAGAGACTAGATGAGATAGTGAAAAAATTTGATTATAATTTTGATTTCAAGTTGGTTGTAAGAAAAATGAATAAACGATGGGGAAGCTATGCAAAAAATCAAACAATCTCTCTAAATCCGTCGCTTATCAATGCTTCAAAGAAATGCATTGATTATGTAATTACCCATGAGTTGTGCCACGTGAAATACCATAGCCATAATAAAAATTTCCTTAGGTTATTGAACAGAAAATTTCCAAATTGGGAAAAAGTAAAAGAGGAGCTGGAGTTGAGGTTTATTTAAAAAATAAAATAAATTTATGCCCACAGAATTAATTGCTATAAAGGAAGATATTACCGCAATGCCACTAGATGCGATTGTGAATTCCGCTAATCGTCGGCTTTTGGGCGGTGGCGGAGTGGACGGGGCGATTCATCGGGCTGCGGGCGAAGAATTATATCAAGAATGTTTAATCTTAAGTGGTTGCATGGAAGGCGAGGCCAGGATTACCAAAGGATATAGATTGCCCGCCAAATGGGTGATTCATACTGTGGGACCAATTTATGGCAATGAAAACGGTCACGAAGCCGATATGTTGAGAAGTTGTTATATGATGAGTCTGTATCTAGCTGTGGATCATAATGTAAAGAACATTGCTTTTCCTAATATTTCCACCGGAGTGTATGGTTATCCAATAGAGGAGGCGGCTCAAATTGCAGTGGATGCAGTTAAGGAATTTATCGCCGAAGAAAAGCACCAATTGGAAAAAATTTATTTTGTTTCTTTTACTGACGAGGATCTAGAAATTTATCAAAATTTATTAAAATAAAAAACATATAAAATACAGTGTAAAATATGTATGCATTGTGTGGTGTAAAGTTATTTGACAAGTATCCGATTAGATTGTATAATTAGGCTATAAAAACATAACTTAAACTTTATGGTTAATAAGCTAAATGAGAAAATTAAAAAACTGCGACTGAGAAATGATTTTTCTCAGGATTATTTGGCTAAAAAATTAAAGATTTCTCGTCCTACCTATATGCAGATAGAAAAAGGCGAGCGAGATGTCACGGTGACTGAGGCAGGTGTTTTGGCGGATGTGTTTGGGGTGACACTTTTTAAATTTCTTAGCGGTGCCATAGGAGAGGAACGAGAAGTATTTTTCGAAAAGGAACACAATAGAAAGCCCTCCTTCGCCTCCTCCAACGCTAAAGCTTTGGCGGATAAAAAGGCTACGGCGGGCGAAGTGCGGATTTCTGTGCCGATTAAAAATCAAAAGAAATTTAAAACAGTTTTGACTTATATCTTAAAGAAAGTAGGTGGCAAACCCAATATCGGGATGACGGTGATTTATAAATTGCTGTATTTTATCGATTTTGATTATTATGAAAAATATGAAGAGCAGCTAATGGGAGCGGTGTATATAAAAAATCATTTTGGACCAACGCCGGTGATGTTTGCTAAAATCATTGAAGAAATGAAAGCTAAAAATGAGATAGAAGAAGTGCGTTCAAAATTTTATGATAAAGAGCAAAAGAAATTTTTCCTTAATCCAGAGTACCAAATTGACTTAACTCCCTTATCTGCTCAGGAAATTAAACATATCGATTGGGAGCTTCGACGCTTGGCTGATAAAACTGCCAAGGAGCTTTCTGATCTTTCCCATGAGGATATGCCTTGGCGAGTGGCTAAAATTGGCGAGGAAGTAGAATACAATGGAGTCTTTTATAGAAACGAAAAACTTTCCGTTAGAGATTATGACGAGCTTTAATTTTCTTTTATATGATAAATTTTAGAGAAACCGCTGAATTTAAAAAAGATTTCAAAAAACTTTTTAAGAAATATAAAACCTTAGCTCAAGATTTTATTAACTTGAAAAATAAATATTTAACCGAGGCACCTCGAGGTAATGGGGCTAAGCATTGGAGTTTACTGCATAAGAATAGCCGAGTAGAAATTTATAAAGTTCGGATGCATTGCGACTCTACTCGGGAAAGTTTTTTCCGAGTTGTTTATGCTTATCACAAAGAAACGGAAACTATAGAATTAATTGAATTTATCGAGATATATTTCAAAGGAAATAAAGCCAATGAAGATAGTGGCAGGATTGACGATTATCTGGATTTATTTAATGAAAAACATTAAGACATTTTAAAATTTTAAAAACAACTCAAGGCTTTGAATCAAAAAACTAATCCACCCTGCATTTAAAAAGGTACAGCGAAACGACGGCCGTCATTTCGCTGTGCCTACATCTTACCTGTGTTTTGTGATATAAATGAAGATATTGGAGTAAAAAAATAAAATCATAACATTTAAACTATGCAAAAAATTATATTAATTTTAGTCAGTGTGGTTATAGCGATTATTGTTTTTATTTGGGGCGCCTCGATATATAATTCCGATTTTGGGGATATTTCCAAGCAAAATAAATTTTGTACCGAGGAGGCGAAAATTTGTCCAGATGGTAGTGCTGTCGGGAGAGCTGGTCCAAATTGTGAGTTTAGCCCTTGCCCTGAAATTAATAATATTTTGACCCAAGAAGAAGCCAAGCTGATTGCGCAAAATGAATGTGTCAAAGACGGAGAAGTCACAAGCGAGGGTATGTATAATGAAAATAGTAAAACTTGGTGGTTTGATGCTAATTTAAATGTCGCGCGGGAAGGTTGCAATCCTGCTTGTGTCGTGAGCGAGGAAACCAGAAAAGCAGAGATTAATTGGCGTTGTATCGGACTCAGAGAGCCTCAGAAAAAAGAAGCGGAATTAAATATAAAAGTTAGTGCGCCTATCGAAAATACGGTTATTAAAAGCCCTCTGTACATAAAAGGTGAGGCTAAAAATTGGTATTTCGAAGCTTCTTTTCCGATTAAGTTAGTGGATGAGAATGGAAATATTTTAGCCCAGACAGTTGCACGGGCAATGGGCGATTGGATGGTGGATGATTTTGTGCCCTTTGAGGCTGAATTAATTTTTGATACTCCACAATCGAAGAAGGGGGAAATTATTTTTGAAAAAGATAATCCTTCAGGCTTACCAGAGAATGATCAAAGTTTTCGATTGCCTATTTTATTTAAGTAGAAAAATGTTTTAAACTAAAAATAACTGACATTTGCTACGTAACCATGCTACGTAACAAAATCTAAAAAAATATATGAATAATATTCGAGAAAAACTAAATTTATTTAAAGAAATAGTTATTAAAAATTGTGATAATGATAATTTTAAATATAGAGAGTGGTTTGTGAGAGATCATCTTATTATTGTTGAGAGAATTGCTATGGAATTGTGCGACATATATACCAAGGCAGATAGAAATTTAGTATTTGCGCTAGTCTGGCTACATGATTTCGGAAAGCCACTTGATGCTAAAAATGAATATGCATTAACTAAGACGAAAGGACTGGAAACCCTGCAATCAGTCGGACTAAGAGATGATTTTATTGGACAGGTTTTTGAGCTTTGGGAGAAAATGGAGAGAAAAGAAGAGCAAAATATTTCTCAAATGGACATAGAGGTTCAAATAATTAGTTCAGCGGATGGCGCCTCACATTTTACAGGAAAATTTTATGCGACTTACTTTCAGGATAATTCAAGCGAAAGCATCGCTTCACTGGAAAACCGTATAAAGGAAAAAATAATAAAAGACTGGGAAAGAAAAATGGTTCTTCCCGAAGTAAAAAAAGTGTTTGAGAGCAGATATCTTCAAGCTTTGGAAATAGTCGGTGATTATCCTGAGAAATTTATTATATAATTTAATCCAGGACAGAAGAATCAATTTGAAGTTGCTATAGTAGAAATTAAATAGGAGAAAGTGTGTTTTCTCGTGACAGCTATCAGCTCGCGACATCTAAATTTTGTGGTATAAATAGATATATTATAAAGAAAAAAATAAAGAGTATATTTTAAAAATATTCAAAAAATTTTAAAATACACATTTTCCACCTTAGCTCAAAACTACAATCTAATGACGGCCGTCATATTGCTGTATGTTCCTGATAGTAAATTTTTGATATTAGATCTTACAGTGTTAGGACGGCCGTCCTAACACTGTAAATAATTTTTTAAAAAATAATTAATTTAATTTTAAAAATATGTATAGGTTTGGTGAAAATCAACAAAAAGTTATGCTAATATTATTGGGCGGAGTAGCGCTGGGACTTTCTAATTCACCCAGCAGGTATTTTGATACTTTTAGAAAATTAAACAAGGATTGGAAAAACATTAATCAAAGAAAGGTCAATCTAGCTATTGCAAAACTTTCAGAGGAAAAACTTATTGAGGAAAAAAAGATGTCCAATGGGTCTTTTAAACTCGTACTCACGCCAGAGGGACACAAGCAAGCCAGTAGATTGAACTTAATAGGAAGTACGATAAATTTCAAGAAGCCTACAAAGTGGGATAAAAAATGGAGGATTGTAATTTTTGATATTCCCGAAAAAGATCGGGAGTTTCGCGGTATTCTGCGCAAACATTTATTTACTCTTGAATTCTATAAGTTGCAACAAAGTGTTTTTATCTCTCCTCATCCTTACGAAAAACCTATCTTAGAACTAATAAGATTATATTCAGCCACAAATTATGTTCGAGTAATTACAGCCATGAAAATCGACAATGAGGATAAACTCAAAAAATATTTTTTCAAACCAACACAAACAAAGCAAATAAAGAAATAAATATTTGCCTTACAATCTGGTGACGGCCGTCCTAACACTGTAATGATGATGTACGTTTGAGAATTAAATTAAATAGAGTTAGTGATAAAAAAATAAAAATAAAAGTTAAATTAAAAAGTATGAACTCTATGTTGCAAAAATTATTTAGTAATAATGATCCTGAGAAAGAAGCTGGTTTTTTGGTGCAGATGGTTTGCGAATCGGCATTTACTGTTTTTAGAGATGGGCAGTTTCGAAAATTGATTGATTTTGAAAAAAGAGATCAAGAGGATCAGAATAGAATTTTCAATGAGCTTGAAGTTACGGGGTTGATCTTATTGTTATTTTTAATTGATGATTCTGTCCAATTTGTAAATATAAAAAGAAAAAAATTTTGGAGTGAGGTGCGGGACATGGTGTCAGAAACTTTTTTGAATTGGATGGGGAGTATGGGAATCGAAGATCAATTTTTGGATATCTGGAAAAACCTTATTGATGAGCGGGAAAATGAATATAAAGAAAGAATTGAAATACTGAGAGAACATCTCAAGAAGAATGTTTTTAATTCTAGCGAATTAGCAAAAAAACCAATTAAAGAAACAGTAAAAAGAAAATTTATTCGATTAGAATGTTTTTCTTTTGGTTGCGCGGAGCATATGCCTTGGAAAAAACCAATTAAAGACCAAAAGGCATTGCAGCAACATTTGAAAAGCTGGATTTTGGTATTAGATATTAAACTTGCAAAAAGAATACTTTATTAAAAAATAATCATTTGTTTGCAACGCGCTTCCCGTATTGTGGGCAGATTTTTTAATTTTCTCTCGAAATAAAGAGGGAAATTGGTTGAAAATACCATTTTCATGAAAGAAAATGGTATTTTTTACGTATTATTAATAAACAATTCTTTTAAGGTTACAAAAAAATAATTCACCAAAATTAATATATGAATATTAAAAAATCTTTAAAAACAAATAATTCGCTTATTATAAATATACTGTTATTTGTGGTGCCGATAATTTTTAATCGTTTGGGCTACAAGCGTTTTAGCAAGGTGTTGCTTTTTTGGCCGGCTATTTGGTCAAAAAATTAAAGCACCAAGTATGAATAAGGGAGATAAGCTTAAAATATTGGGCGGATTAATTTTAGTAGCCAGTATATTTTTAATTGTAGTGTTAAGAAGTAACTTATTTATTAATAATAATTCTATGAAAAATATAACCATTCCAATTAATGCTAAAACCGCTGTATTTGCCGGAGGATGTTTTTGGTGCGTGGAAGCTGATTTTGAGAAACTACAAGGAATTTTTAAAGTAACTTCCGGATATTCTGGGGGCGAAAGTGAAAATCCTACTTATGAAAATTATGCTGAGGGTGGACATAGAGAAGTGGTGGAGGTTACTTATTATCCCAAAAAAACAACTTACAAAAACTTAGTGGAGCACATTATTCTTTACACCGATCCGACTGATGCAAACGGTTCATTTGGCGATCGAGGAGTTCAATATTCTCCCGCTATTTACTATGAGAACAAAGAAGAAAAAAATATTGCCCAAGCAGTTATTGATGAAATTGATGCCAAAAAAATTTATGATAAACCCCTGGATGTAGAAATTTTGCCTCGCAAAAAATTCTGGGCCGCTGAAGAATACCATCAAGATTATTATAAAAAAAACAATGTTCGCTACAAGCTTTACAGGAGCGCTTCGGGTAGGAATTCGTTTATTGAGAAACACCAGGGAAAAGCTCGCGAGAAAAATTTTTTTCAAGGAGATGAAGTGCCATTTTAATGACAGCCCAAAAGACAAGGGAGGAAAACGCTATTGCATGAATTCTGCCGCTTTGCTTTTTATCCCCAAAGAAGAATTAAAGGATAAGGGTTACGAAAAATATCTTTATCTATTTGAATAGTGCTATAATAAATTAAGTTTAAAAAAGTTTTTGTAAAATAATTACTATGTATTATGTTTACATACTGAAGTGTGCAGATGAAACTTTATATACGGGTATCACTACAGATTTAAAAAGAAGATTAGTTGAACACAATAGTTCTAAATTGGGCGCCCGATATACTAAAATGCGTCGCCCAGTCTTTTTGATGTGGTTTGAAAAATCAAAAAATAAATCAACCGCGCTAATAAGAGAATCCCAAGTTAAAAAACTAAGCCGAATTAAAAAATTAGAACTAATTAAAAATCTTTCTCAATAAAATTAGTCACCAACTCGCGGCCATAGTTTTATTATGACGTCATTGTTGGTATGTTAATATGCTAACATGCTAAAATGTTGGTAAATATTGCCAAGCTTTGAATTCTAGCTTATAATCGAAGATATGAGTATTCAAAATAAAATTAGATTAAAATTTTCACTAGTTGTCTTCCTGGCTATAGTTTCGATAGTGGTGGCCTATCCTAAGACGGTTGGATTTATGTCGCCGATTTTTGATTTTGTTAATAAAGCCCAAATTAATTTGGGCCTGGATTTACAGGGAGGTTATCGTTTGGAATATGAAGTGGATACTTCCAAAATAGATGAAAATAAGAAAGAAGAAGCTGTGCAAGCCGCCCAAGATGTTTTGGAGAGAAAAGTTAACGCTACTGGAACTAGCGAAGCATTAATCCAGGCAGTAGCTGGCAATCCTCCTCGAATTATCATAGAATATCCCGGAGCCAAAAGTGCCGAGGATTTAAAAGATTTAATTAAAGAAACCCCTTATTTGGAATTCAAAGAAGAAAAAACCGAAGAAGAGCAAAAAGCTGAGAAAGAAAAATTTAATGAAATGTTGGCGCCCAGCAATGAGACTTCACGAAAATCTGCCATAGATACATTGCAGAAAATTAAAGATGGCGGGGATTTCGCCACGCTAGCCGAAGAATTCAATCAAGATCCTGGTTCAAAAGATACGGATGGAGTTTTAGATTTTATGAAGAAAGGGGACTTAGTGCCTCAATTTGACGAAGTGTTGTTTAATGGAAATTTAAAAAATGGAGAATTTTATCCAGAATTGGTAGAAACTGATTTTGGTTGGCATATTATCAAAAAATTAGAAGAAAAAGGGGAGGAAAATAATAAGGAGATTAAAGCTCAGCATATTTTGTTTTCCAAGCAAACGGCTGACGCTTATCAGGATTACTGGATTTGGAAAGAAACTGAACTTACTGGAAAAAACTTAAAAGATACAGCTGTTGTTTTTACTGATCAAGGAGTATCAGAACCCCAAGTACAATTAAAATTTGATGATGAGGGGGCGAAACTTTTTGCAGAAATTACTAAGCGCAATATGGGCAAGAAAGTGGCTATTTATTTGGATAATGAAATTATTAGTGCGCCCGTAGTACAAGCTGAAATTACCGCCGGAGAAGCTGTCATTACTGGTAATTTTACCGTAGATGAGGCCAAAGAATTAAAAAGAAGACTTAATGAAGGCGCATTGCCCGTGCCGATAAAATTAGTTTCTCAGCAAAGTGTGGGCGCTTCTCTAGGCAAAGCATCTTTGGAAAAAAGTCTCAAAGCTGGAGTGGCGGGACTAGCAATTGTGGGAATTTTTATGATTTTATACTATCGATTCTTTGGATTTATCGCCACAATTGCTTTGTTTATTTACTCCGCGATGATGATCAGTATTTTTAAACTTTCGGGAGTAGTTTCTGATTGGCCTATAACTTTGACTCTTTCTGGAATTGCTGGATTTATCCTTTCCATTGGAATGGCGGTAGACGCCAATGTTTTGATTTTTGAAAGAATTAAAGAAGAATTACGCGATGGACGCGGCTTGGAAAGTGCTATCAATGAAGGTTTTCGCCGAGCCTGGTCTAGCATTCGAGATGGAAATTATTCTACTATAATTACTTCTATGATTCTTATTTGGATGGGAACCGGCTTTGTTAAGGGCTTTGCAGTGATATTGACTATTGGAGTAGCTCTCTCAATGTTTACGGCAATTGTTTTAGTGAGAATAATTTTGCAATTTGTTACTGGAGATTGGATAGCTAACAGATTATGGTTAGTAATAAGAACAGACTCTAAGAAAAAATAATTTAAAAAAATGATAAACATAATAGGAAAAAGAAAATATACCTACATTTTTTCATCTGTATTGGTGGTCGCCAGTATTTTGGCTTTGTTTTTTTGGGGACTAAAATTGGGTATTGATTTCAAGGGCGGGACATTGATGGAAATACAATTTTCCCAAGAAGAAATTGTTCCCACCGATGCCCCTGAAAATAACCCTACGAAAGAGGAACAAAAAGAGGTAGCCAAAGAGTTCAAAACTCCTTCTAGAGAGGAAGTTCAAGAAAAAATAAAAGATTTGGGTCTGACAAGTTTGAATGTTCAAGAATCTCAAAACGATGTCATTATTTTAAGGTATATCGGCTCAGACGAAGACCTTAATCAAAAAGTAATTGAAAAACTTAACGAATTTGAAGGAAAAGTGGAGATGCTTAGAGTTGATTTTATCGGTTCATCTGTCTCCAAACAATTAAAAGAAAATGCTATTTTAGCAATTATTTTGGCAGTTATTGGAATTGCTCTTTATATCGCCTGGTCATTTAGAAAAATTTCCCATCCAATTGCTTCTTGGCAATATGGAATAGGTGCGATTGTCGCCTTGGCTCATGATATCATAATTACTTTGGGAATTTTTGTTTTATTGGGAAAGTTTTTCGATGTCGAGATAGAAGCTTCTTTTATCGCTGCGCTGCTAACAATACTAGGCTACTCAGTAAATGATACAATCGTAGTTTACGACAGAATTAGAGAAAATTTAATTAAATCTGATAGAAAAACAAGCTTTGAATCCATAGTTAATAAATCAATCGTTGAAACAATCGCCCGCTCCATCAATACTTCCATGACAGTGATAATTGTGTTGATAACCATCGTACTATTTGGCGGAGAATCTATTAAATATTTTTCTTTGGCAATTCTAATCGGAGTAGTATTCGGAACATATTCTTCAATATTTGTGGCATCTGCTTTATTGGTAAGTAATTATAATATTGAATATAAAAAGAAAAATTAAGTAAAACAATCCACTTTAGGTGGGTTGTTTTTTTGCGGGATAATAAATAATTTTTAAAAGAATAATACCAAATCAATTTAAATACTGCTACGGTGTCATTCCGAGTGAAGCGAATCCGACCCCAAGGAGGATGAACGAAATCGAGGAATCTAAACCCAGATCTTTCGACTTCATTTCGCT
>AMFJ01035483.1_pt1 | contig 14813 bp, 9 predicted proteins | sample 427208 | NCBI WGS metagenome assembly AMFJ01 (sample SAMN02954298, study PRJNA114691) | groundwater metagenome | biome: aquatic; feature: subsurface aquifer; material: sediment; isolation source: subsurface aquifer sediment | place: USA: Rifle, CO | collected 2008-08
TTTTAAAAGTAAAAGAATCTTGGTTGCAAAAAAACAAATTTGTAAAAATGCTATTTGTTTTACTTCTTTTATCGTCTTTATTGCCTTGCATTGACAATGCAATGGCACTGGCTGCGGGTATTATATTCAGTCTTGTATTCATTAATCCGTTTTCTCAATTTACCGGTAAATGGAACAAAATTTTACTGCAAGTGTCGGTTGTAGGTCTCGGCTTTGGAATAGGAATTGGTCAGGTTATTAAGGAAAGTGAACAATCGGTTATCTACACAATCATAGGCATAACCCTCACACTTGTTATTGGCAAGCTGATAGGAAAACTGTTGAAAGTCAATGCAAATACTTCGCAACTGATTTCTTTTGGAACGGCTATCTGCGGCGGAAGTGCCATTGCGGCAATAGCCCCTGTAATCCGCGCAAAAGATGAAGAAATAGCAGTTTCTCTGGCGATCATTTTCACTCTAAATTCAATTGCCTTGTTTGTTTTTCCGTTTATTGGTCATTTGTTGCATCTAAGCCAGGATTCTTTTGGTCTGTGGGCTGCTCTTGCGATTCACGATACCAGCAGTGTGGTGGGTGCATCCGCCGCTTTTGGTGTCACAGCATTGGCTGTAGGAACCACAGTAAAGTTAACGCGGGCATTATGGATAACTCCTATTGTAATGGGGTATGCATTTTTCAGAAAAACAGACCGGGAAGTAAAATTTCCGTTTTTTATTTTAGGATTTCTAATAGCGGCAATCATTCGTTCCTTTTTACCGAACCTTATTGTGGTTTGGGATGGTATTGCGTTAGGAGGCCGCAGATTATTGGTGGTGACTCTGTTTCTGATTGGTTCAAACTTAACTGGAGAAGTTTTGAAAAAGGTTGGGTATCGTCCATTTCTTCAGGGGATTATTTTATGGCTGTTAGTAAGCATAATAACGCTTTCAATTATTACCCATTAAATACCAAGTCAGGTCTGACACCAATCGGCTGTGACTGAATGAGTGGTGAAAACATAATAAGACTTAGTGCTGTTAAAAATAAAAAATCATGCGGATTAGGCGGCTATATCTAATTGCCCGGATTTGAAGCCCGAAATCAGGTTAATAAAATAATCACTGTGAAAATAGTTCAGATATCCGATAAGTTGCAGTAGAATAAAATTATCGCCGTGAATAAATGTGTCAGGTTGAATGAAAATTTTATCTTTGTTTGAGTCAATAAAGTCACCGGGAAATAAAAAACTTTTGCTTGCATTCAGAACAACATCACTCTGAGCGATAGCGGAAAAATCATTTGAATCAGGGGTATTGATTGAATCTCCGGAAAATATTACAAATAAATTTTTGCTCCATTTTTTAAGAAGATTGGTAATTTTAAGTTTTCTGATCCATATATTCACATTTTCCGGTATAAAATTTCCGGAAAGGGAGGAAGCTTTTTCATTTGAAGAAATATATTTCTGAAGCTGTTTCAAGTTTTGAATTGCAGAGCCTTTATCTTCAAAAGTAAAATCAATGGATGTTGAGCCAACACTTTTGGCCAAAAGGGAGATATTTCTTAGATGGGGAAAATTTATTTGCATATATTTATCAAACTCTTTTCTGAAAATATTTACGAATTGTTTTCTTAAATTAAGGTTTTCAGGAATATTATTGCACATGGTTTGATATGCTGTTTTGAGATGTTTAGGCGGTTTATTTATTCCCAATAAAACTAAACTCAGTTGATTCTGTTTATCAACAATAGGGGAATCGCCGTATTGGCTTTGCCATTTCTTTATCAGCTTCTCTTTTAGAATGGTGATTTTGAGCTCAAGTTCAATAAATGTTTCGATAATAGGGGCATTGAGTATGGCTTCAAGATAAGGGGAGTTAGAGTAAATTGCTCTGATAGCATCATCTGAGGTCAGGAAAGTTCGAATCAAAGGAAACCATTCCCTCAAATCCAGATTTCCCCAGTCATTTTTTAAATCACCTGCCAGAATCATTGTATGCAAAAGGTCCAGCTCCCAGGATATCTTAAATTCCAAGGGTAAGGAACTATTCAGTTCATAAACTGAAGAGAGAAAGTGTTCTTTTCCGTCAGCAATTCCAAGAATACGGTTTATTTGTTCTGTAATTACTGAGTCCGGAATAAAACCCTTTTCAATTTCCTGATTAAAATCCAACGTACGATAAAGGTCGGTTAATGTTATTCTGTCATTGTTGATGGTATCAACGAATGATAAAATATTTCCGGTGTTTGGTGCGAGCAAAACTTGTGAGAATAATTTGTTGATTTCATGAAGGTTTATTTTCTGAAAAACCATTTCCTGATATAGAGGTTCAAGAAATAATTTTATAATTCCTGTGTTATCGGTTGTTTCTTTTAACCATGAAGACGTGTCACCTATTTTACTTCCGGTAATTAACATCATAAGTCCGCCACCTTGAAGGTAAGAGATAATGGATTTTGCCATATTAGGTGAAATTTTTTCATTTGGATTAGAAGTTAGAGTTTCATCCATATCGGTTATCCAGATTCCTTGAGAATTTTGCTTCAAAGCGGTTAAATATTTCAATAACCATTTTTTATGTTCAGTTGAAAGAGATGCGCTTTGTTCAGGAAAGGTATCTTTTGAATCATCTATTGGGGAAATATCCACAAGAGCAATTTGGGGTAAAATCTGACTTACAGATTTTTTTTCTGCTATACCGGAACCTTCAATCAGGGCAGTTGCAGTGCCATAAGCGACCCCTTGCTTTAAAGAATTTGCACAGTCCCCTGTTTTAATAAAAGAGTCAATAAATCCGGCAAGTAATGAATCTCCTGAACCCACGGGACTTTTAGCAATCAGTTGTTTTGATGGCGTCGCTTTATAAATATTATTTTTGTTAATTAAAAAAGCCCCTTCCTCACCCAGGGAAACAATAATGTTTTGGGCTTTGCCTTGCGAGATAAGTTTTCTGGCTGTTTTAATTATTAAATCATAATTATTCTCTAATTGATTGGCAGGAATATCCGATAAATCACTGAATTCCTTTAGGTTTGTTTTGATAAGAAAAGGATTAGTTTCGGATGCAAATCGTAAGAATTTCCCTTTGGAATCAATGCAGAAATTGACATTTTTCTTATCGGTATTATTTGTTTTTATAATTATTTTCTGAAGAAAATCTGCGGGTATTCCGGGCGGCATTGTGCCTGATAAAACCACAACACTGTCGTTCTCGATAAGACTTGAAATTTTATTAAAAATATATTCAATTTCTTCCTGAGTTAATTCAGGGCCTTTTAAATCGAAACGGAGTTCTTTTCCGTCGGAAGTATCATGAATATTCATTCGGGTGTTTTTTGAAGATTTTTGAAAATGGTTTTCTGTAATTAACGGAATTTCCGCTTTATTGGCAAGAACTTGCCAGAGAGCTCCAATGGTACCGAAAACCGGAGAGTATAATTTTACATTGTTGCCGAAAATATTTAAAGCGTTGGCACAGTTGGCGCCACGGCCTCCGGGTTCGATTAGGCAGGCATTTTTATCGACAAGTGGATTTTTCCTTAGGTCAACAGAGATATCAACGGCGGCATTTAAATTGATGATGGTGATTTTTTTTGAAGCATCAGATGATTCCGGCGAGCTCTCATTTTCTTTGGTTTTACCGGATAATTCTTCGCTTAGTATTTCAGGGATTTTCTTATCGGTGAATATTTCAAAGAAACAAATGTTGAGCATTTCTCTTTGAGATTCGTTTAATGAGTTAAAAATATTATAAAATAAGAATGGAATATTTTCCTGCTGATTTAAATCAATAAGATGGGAGAAAGTTGAAATTAATGTTTGTTTTATTTTATCTGCGTTATTAGTTTTCAAGGATTCCGTTAGATTGGAATGAATTTCATTTATAAGAGGATTAGAAGAATTTAAATCCAGAACATCATTTTTGACAATCGTATTTAAATCGGCAGTTTTAGGGGATAGAGCAAAGCCCGGAAATGCTATCGTAAATAAAAATAATAGTATGAAAATATTTTTATACATATATCATAAATACAAGATTCTTTGTTAATTAAATCTTCAGGGAATAAATACTTTGTGCAAAAAAACATTTTTATGATGAGTAGTAATAATTAAATTACCATGCATTCGCATAAATGTCAAAAAACGAAAAATCAAAAGATATGTTTTTAGATGTGAAGGATATAAAGTTGAATAAAATGTCAACTGTTTTTTTATATAATTTATAATATAAGATAATTTATATTTTTGACGTTTGAGTATTAATTTGTTAGTATTTTATTTAAATTTTGTGTTATAATTTTAAAAAGATTTTTTACCTTTCGTACTAAATTTATTGGGAGGAGAACTTATGAAGTGTATTGCAAAAAAGAGTGTCTTTGTTTTTTCACTGTTAGTCTTTGTTTTTTCACTTGAAATTTTTTCTGCGCCTTCTTTAGTCAGTGTGGAAGTCAAGCAAATCGGATCCAAAACGAGGGCTGTTATAAAGCTGGATGAAAAGACATCTTATGTTCATCAACAATTAACCGATCCTATGAGAATCATAATTAATTTTTCGGATAAAGTACGCACTCAGGCAAAAGAACCAATGCAATTTACAGAAGGTTATATTAAGAGCATTCGTTTTGTAATCTTGGATAATCCTGCAACAAAAGATACCGGAATTTCAGATCTTGATGCTGTAATTATAGAATTAGCGGATAATTCAAAACTTGAAATAATTGAAAACGAAAATGATGTTATGGTTGATGTTTTTTCAAAGGATGAAACACAAAGTTCTGAAGGAGCTGTACCGCAAGATTTGGATTCTCAGGCACAAATCAAACAATTGCTGGAATCAGCTAACAATAATTATAAAAATGAATATTTTCTTTTGGCAAAAGCTGATTGTCAGAGTGCTTTAAGTATCGAGCCTTCAAATGAGGAAGCAAATGAGTTATTAAAAAAGATTGATAATCAGATTGACAGGGATTTGAATAAGGCCGAGGATTTGGCTGAAAAAATTTCCAAAGAAAAATCCAAAGAATTAAATGTGCAAAAAGAAGAAGCGAAAGAGTTGTCGGATGTTCTTGCGGTAGAAACTTCTGATGTGGTTGACAGGGAAGCCGCTTTCAGCGATTTTGTTAAAACCGGGAAAACGCTTTTTAAGAAAAAACGTTATGATGAAGCTCTTGAAGTTTGGGAAAGGGCTTTGGAATTAAAACCGGGGAATGAAGAAGTTACAAGTCTTCTGGCTAATGTCCGCGAGAAAATAAAAATAAGAAATGAAAAAGGTGCTGAAACTGCAGTAAGCGAAGAAGTAATGAGTGAGGTAGAAAGTCTTCTTAAGCAGGGAGAAGAGCAGTTTGCCAATCTGGATTATTCACTTGCGATTACAACTTTTGAAAATATTTTAAATATAGATCCCAATAATCTTCAAGCTATGAGATATCTTGCACAGGCAAAAAGAAATCAGGCAACATATGTTGAAGAAGGCGGGCAAGCCGAAGATGTGGTTGCCAAGCCTTTAACATCATCCGAAAATCTCGGGATGCTTACTTTGGATGATTCTGTAAAAATCGGTGTTGCCAATCATCTGCCAACCAAGATAGCGCAGGAAGAAGTATTGCTTGCCAAAACCAAAACTTCAGAAGCTAAAAGAGCCTTATTTCCCAAGATGAAAATAAAATACAAAGAAACATCAGGAACCACAACCGGTGAAGATTTTGAAGGTCAGGAATATGGCGCTGAATTACAGCAAAACATCTGGGCGGGCGGAAAATACAGAAAGTTATATAATCAGGCAAGAGTCAATCTTGCTGTTGCAAGAAAAAATTACGAGAAAACAAAAGCCGAATTTACATTTGAAGTAACTCAAGCGTATTACAACCTTGCTTTTGCAAAAGTTAAAATGAAAAATAAAATTGAGCTCAATAAAAAAGTGCAGGAACTTTTGGATATTGCCGAAAAACAATATAATGCAAAGGCACTTACTTTATCGGAAATTCTGGAAGCCAGAAGTCAGATGGAAGAAGTAAAATTTCAAACTGCGGAAATTGAAAATGACCTTGAACTTGCCAACCTTGCATTGGCGCAGCTTTTATCTTTGCCGACAACGACCGCCTTTAATACGATTGAAATACCTGATCCGGTAATTTTTGAAATTAAACCGGAACAACTTTTGGAAGTCGGATATAAAAACGACCGGGAATATCAGGTAAAGAAGCTGCTGGTATTATTCCAGAAATACGGCGTTGAAATTGCCAAAAAGAAAAATGGTTTTAATGTGGAATTAACCGGTTCTTACGGTCAACGAGATGAATATTATGTTTCTGAACAGGTGGATTTAAAAGATGAATATTATGTGGGTTTAAAGGTGTCAAAACCTCTTGGACCTCATGTCGTTGAACTTAATGGATTAACTCAGGATAAAGTACCTCAAATCGGACAAACAACGTCTAGTACTTATGATAGTGCGGAAATGGCTGTAAAACTTTGGGAAACTCCCCAGAAGACCGATATTGCTGAAGCTAATATTGCCTATCATAAAGCTATCAGTGAGCTTGAAAATACAAAGCGAACATTGGTGCATGACATTTATTCTTCATATTATTCAGTAAAAGAAGCTCAAGTGAAAATAAAGAATAAATCAGCGGAAGTTTCTTTGGGTGAAGAAGAATTAAGATCCACAAGAGCTAAACAAAAAGTTGAGCAGGCTACTATCGTTCAGGTAATGAGAGGGGAAACAAAATACTGGAACGGTAAGACGGATTTAATTTCTGCTCAGGCGGATTATTATGTTTCTATTGCAAAATTAAATAAAAATCTTGGGGTAAATGATTATTTTGATCCGATTTCCGGAGTGATTTCGACAGATAAAGAAGACCTTTCTCCCGGCGTAAGATTAAAGATTCAGGATAAAGATTATAAAAGACCTTGGTACAAAAGTGCCTTTTCCGGTGTAGATTCTTATTATCCTGACGATGTAGTCACGGATATTTTAAAGGAAAGTCAGGATAAAGGTGTAATGGGTAAAGACAAATTCCTGGGGATTTTCGGTAAGAAAGATGATGAATTTGCAGAATACAAAGCTTATGATGAGAAGTATGATTTTTCTACCCCTCTGGAGAAGGAAAAAGGCAAAGGCGCTTTTACTACAGGCGGATTGAATGATGATTTCAGCGGTTTTTATTCTACAGACAAGGAATATGAACTGGCTTTTGGTACGGCAAAGAAAAAAGAAAAAGAAGAGGTGAAGAAGGAAATACAATCTTTTACAACAGAGCAGCAGGAAAAAGATTATTTCGAGAATTACTTAAAAGAAAAAGATAAGATTATTTTTGCCGAATATCATGTGGAAGAAAATCAATATGAAACGGTAATTGCAATCAGATCCAATGCTCAAGTTACATATACCGTAAACAAATTGGCAAATCCTGACAGGATAGTAATCTCAATTAAAGATGTGGTAATATCTGCATTAAATGATTATGCGGACATTGCCAAAGGTTCAGTAGTTTCCATGAAAGCTTATCATACTAAAGCTGTTCTGCCTTCCAAATATAAGGATTGGAAGCGTCTGCTTTCATTGATAGTCGAATTGAATAAAGAAAGTGAATATTCAATCGAAAGCAATGATCAGATCTTTAAGATTATTATAAAGAAATAAACCAGTAAAAATATTAATCCCCGGGGTGATTTTAAAATTGCCCCGGGTTATTTATGGATTATCCAAAAGCTTGAACTAACTAATTTATAATGGAGAACAAGATGTCAGGACAAAGCGGCGAATCTGATAATGATAACCTTAGAAGCAAAAAAACTCCCAGGAAATCCTGGTTGATATCAAGTATATTTGTTTTGCTTATAGTCGTATTAGGCTTTGGGATGTTATATTATGTGGCAATAAACATGAAGCCTGTCAAGCCGACTGATGGAAAAGACGGGGCTCCGGGTTCCGAACAAAAAGGGGAAGAGGCTAAGAAACCTGAAGAAATGCCTAAAGTGAAAGCTTACAAAGTCGGAAAAGAAAGGTTTATTCATGTTTTGGATACACTGGGTTCCATTCAGGCAAAATCAAAAGTAGAGCTTCGTTTTGAAGTTAATGGCCTCGTGGATGTTGTAAGTGTAAAAGAGGGAGATCAGGTACGAAACGGAGATGTGGTTTCCGAGCTCACTCATTCTGATGCGGAATTAAAGGTGGATTTTAGAAAGTCAAAATTAAAAGAAGCTCAAATAGAAGAAAAGAACTGGAAAGTCAAAGTGCAGCAGAACCAGGAATTGCTGGATGCAGGCGCTATAACTCAGGCTAAATTTGATGAAGGCAAATTTGCGCATGAAAGAGCTCAGCAGGCGGTTAAAAGCGCAAAAATTGAATTACAGAGTGCTGAAGCCGAACTGGATAAGACATATTTAAGAAGCCCTATTGACGGTATTGTGGGAGAAGTAAAGACACATAAAGGCGAGTTTGTTTCCTCTCAAAGTAAGGTTATGTTTCTTATGGAAATATCAGAAGTTTATTGTGAGTTCAGCGTGTTGGAAAAAGATATTCAGGATGTCAAAGAAGGCCTGGATATTTTCATGACTGTGGATACTTACCCCGGAGAAAAGTTTAAAGGAGCGATTCTTTCCATGGGGTCTATTGTTACTACTGTTGAAGGCCGTTCCAGAAAAGTGAAAGCCTTAATTTCCAATGAAGAACATAAACTTCTTCCGGGAATGTTTTCTCACGTGGAAATAGTCCTTTTACAAAGAGATGATGCTTTGACGGTTCCTGTATCGGCTTTTCCGGATATAGAAAAAGATACTTCAACCGTTTGGGTTATAGGCGAGGGTGATAAAGTGCAAAAAAGAGAAATCAGCGTAGAGCACTTTAATATGGAAAAAGCGCTTGTGGAAAGCGGAGTTAATATAGGTGATTTGGTTGTGATAGATGTTGCAACCGTTAAATTAGAAGAAGGAAAACAGGTTGAAATAATAGAGGTTAGAGAACCTCAGGCCGCCGAGAAAATGTAGTTTTTATTTGTTTAAAATTATCCTAAGCTTTAGGGGAGGAGTCAATTTATGATTAAGAGAGTTTTAACTTTAGTTTTTGTTGCTTGTGTTTCTTATGCTTTAGGAACACTTTCAAGTTTAAATGCGGCTGCACCTGTTCCGGCACAAGGGCAACAAGCTCCTGCTGCAAAAGTTGATGCCGGCGCACAGGTATCGCAAAAACTGGATCAGGTTTTGAAGAATCAGGAAGAAATGAAACAGCAATTAAAAAGAATTTTTGCTAAGCTGTAAGTTATATTCTAATGATAGATTATCAATCCTGGAGTATATTTGAATACGGTGTACTGGCGTTGCTTTTGTTGTACTTTCTAAAAGGTTTCTTTAGAAGTCTTTCAAAGAATGTTTTCTCGTTAATTTTACTTCCTTTAACAATTATCGGATATTTTGTGGCGGCAAATCTTTTGGCGGAAAAATATATTCTGCCTAATTGCATTCTTGGAACAGTAAAAATTCTTCTTGCAAGTTTTGCAATTATCACAGTTATAAGGTTTATTGTTTTTGTTTTGTTTAATGTTATTTATAAAACCGTTGAAAGCAAAACCGGGTTTTTAAAATTTGTGTACCGTTTTCCCGGGGCTTTCATTTCTTTTTTTGAAGGTTTCTTAATTATTTGCCTCGCTTTATGGAGTTTAGATTATTTTGATAATATTTTTTCCAGCAAGTATGGCGAAGAAATGCAGAAAATATTTTCCAATCCGGTTTATGTTTATATTTCAAAATTAAATCCGATTTATGACGTAAAAGGTTCCAAAGATGTAAAGATTGTTTTAACCGCTCTTACCGATCGGGAAATTAAGAGTAAACTTGCAGACAAGAAACCCTATAAAGTTCTGGCCTCACTGCCGTCTGCTCAAAATCTTTATGAAAATAAGGATGTTCAGGAAATGATTCAAAAGAATGAATATTATAAGTTTTTTGTAAATAATTCTTTTCTAAGATTTATTGAGGATGAAGATATTTTTAAACAACTAACCTCCGATGAATTTATAGCCGCCTGTGCCGAAAGTTGTCCTGCGGATTATGTAAAACATATCAATGAGCGAAAAGGTATATTAAACGGATTATTAAAATCGGATATTTTCAGGAAAAAAAATGAATTTTCATTTCAGTCTGATACAAAAATAAAATTAAAAAACGGATTTAAATTTGAAGGTCAGCTTAAAAAACGTGATGAAAACGGACTTACGTTAAAATTACCTCAAGGCGAGCTTTATTTCAAGAATGATGAAATTGCCGATGTCCGACCGGTTTGAAAGTTGTTCTCAATAAGCTTTTGTTAACTTTTAAAATATCGTAGTAAATCTAAGTATTAAAAAAAACATATGAAAGAATAGATTCAGGATGAAGATTGCTTAGAAATATTCTTCTTTTGAATTCCTAAAAACAAAGGACACCATGTTTGATGATATTTACTGGATGAAAAAAGCATTCGCTATTGCTGAAGAGGGTCTGGATAAAGGTGAAGTTCCTGTGGGCGCAATAGTTGTATTTGATAATACAATAATCGGTAAAGGCTATAATCAGGTTGAAGCTTTGCATGATGCTACGGCTCATGCGGAGATGCTGGCTATTACTTCCGCCGCCAATCATCTGGAAAATTGGAGACTGGAAGGCGCGACTTTATATGTTACAAAAGAGCCGTGTTTAATGTGTGCAGGGGCAATAATCAATAGCCGGGTTTCAAAAATTGTTTATTCCGCATATGATAAGGATGATGGAGCCGGCGGTTCCAAATATGATGTAATGCGGGAAAATCGAAAATGGTTTGTTGAAATAATTCCCGGTATTATGCTAAAAGAAGGCACTGAATTGTTAAAAGTATTTTTTAATAAAGTAAGAAATAAATAGAGGTAATTGCAATTACCTCAATAATAATGCTTTTGGAGAATATAAAAATATGTCAGCTAAGGTAAAGATAGCGTGCATACAGATGAGTTATAAGAAAAATTATGAAAAAACCATAAAAGTAACTGAAAATCTTTTTGTTCAGGCTTGTAAAAAGAACGCAAAAATTATCTGCTTTCAGGAATTATTTCATTCGGATTATTTTTGTCAAAGCATAGATGAGGTCAATTTTTCCAAAGCCGTTTCAATCCCAGGGGAACTCACGCAAATGTTTTGTGCCTTGGCAAAGAAGTTTCAAGTGGTGGTAATTCTACCTGTATTTGAAAGAAGGCTTGAAGGGCTTTATAGTAATAGCGCGGCAGTAATAAATCATGAAGGAAAAATTCTGGATGTTTACAGAAAAATTCATATTCCTGATGATCCGTGCTTTTATGAGAAATATTATTTTTCTGAAGGCGAAAGCGGGTATAAAGTGTTTGATACAAAATACGGAAAAATAGCCGTGCTTATTTGCTGGGATCAATGGTTTCCTGAGGCTGCAAGAATTGTAAGCCTTATGGGCGCTCAGGCGATATTTTATCCAACCGCCATAGGCATAATAAAAGGCGAAGAGAAATCAAGTAAGAAGTTCTGTGATGCCTGGAAGACAATCCAAAGAGCCTCTGCCATAGCTAACGGTGTTTATGTGGCGGCGGTTAACAGAACAGGTGAGGAAGGTAATTTAAAATTCTGGGGAAATTCCTTTATATGCGATCCTTTTGGTGAAGTTGTCACTGAGGGTAAATCAAATAAAGATGAAATTTTATATGCTGATTTAGATTATGATGCAATAGCCAAAACCAGGCATATGTGGCCTTTTTTAAGAGACAGAAGGGTTGATACCTATAAAGACATAATTAGTAAAGCCTTGGCGAGGAAAAATTGAGAATTGAGACTTGAAAAGGGACTGTGTCCAATTCAGAATTTTTTTCCGGATTTATAATTAATTTTAAATAATTTTTTAACTGAATAATTTTTTTAAGGATTTACATCATATGAAATCAAATGACTGGTATATGCCGGCGGAGTGGGAAGAACATAAGGGAACTATATTGGTTTGGCCTTCAAATATTGAAACCTGGGGAGAAACCATTAATAATGTTCAAAGCAGCATAATTGAATTAATGAAGGTAATCTCTGAATTTGAGAAAGTTTTTGTTACAGTTAAAGATGCTCAAACTAAATATCTGCTTAATAATACAATAAAATCTGAAAGAATAAAGAATGTTTCCGTGCTTGAAATAACAAACAATGATAGCTGGGTGAGGGATTTTGGGCCTAATTTTGTTTTGAATCGTAAGGATAAAAGCAAACCGGCTATTAATAATTGGAGATACAATGCCTGGGGAGGAAAGTATCCGCCTTGGGAAGATGATCTTATATATACAAATAAGTTTGCTGAAATATCAGGTTATAAAGATATTTTTGATATAGACATGATACTGGAAGGCGGCTCGATAGATGTCAATGGAGAGGGAATAGTGCTTACAACAAAGAGTTGTCTTTTAAACAAAAACAGAAATCCGGAAATGACCATGTCTGAAATTGAAGCAAACTTGAAAAAATATCTGGGAGTAAATGAAATTATATGGATTGATGAAGGTATTGCAGGCGATGATACTGACGGGCATATTGATGATTTTATGCGGTTTGTGGACAAAAATAACATTGTCTGCTGCTATGAAGAAAACAAAAATGATGAGAATTATCATGTATTGGATAAAGCTTATAATGAGCTTATTAATAATTCAGTAATTAAAGAATCAGAAATTAAGGTTCATAAAATACCCATGCCTTCACCAAAGTATTATAAGGAAATCAGGATTCCTGCCTCTTACGCGAATTTTTATTTTGTAAATGGCGGATTGGTGGTACCTGTTTTTGATGACACCAAAGACCTGGAAGTTTTGGATTTTATTCAATCTTTGCGGCCGGACTTAAAAGTGGTCGGAGTAAACGGGATAGATTTTGTTGTGGGTTTAGGCGGAATTCATTGTTTAACGCAGCAGGTTTATTAATACTTATTTCATGAATCAATTATATTCCATCAGATTGCCATTTGATCATAGTGATGAAGATTTCTTTGAGGAATTAAAGAAAATCGGTCTGGATAAATCCAATTATTTTTTGACCAAAAAAAGCCTGGATGCCAGAAACAAGAATTCCATATTCAGTATTTATACAATTTCCAAAGAAAAACCCGGAATGCAGTATGATTTTAAGGAAGTAACAAAGTCATCAAAATATTCACCATTAATAGTCGGCTGCGGACCTGCAGGAATCTTCACAGCCTATTGGCTCAGTTTGCACGGAATAGCTTCAACAATAATTGAGCAGGGGGACTGCATAAATGACCGGATTAAAAAAATAGCCCGTTTTATAAAGACGGGGGAACTGGATGAGAGATCTAATGTTTGTTTTGGTGCAGGCGGGGCGGGCACATTCAGCGATGGCAAGCTTTTTACCGGAATAAAATCCGATAAGATACATTTTGTGCTGGAAACATTTGTAAAATTTGGTGCTCCCAAAGAAATTTTATATGATTCACATCCGCATATCGGCTCAAACAAATTGAGAGAAGTTATTAATAATATTTTAAGCTATCTGGAAAATAGCGGAACTAAAATAGTGTTTCAGACTAAATTAACTGATTTTGAATTTCTTAATGAAAAAGCAAATAAAAAGATAATCAAAGTCATATCGGATAAGGGTGAATTTGTAACGGATACGGTATTTCTTGCAACCGGACATTCTGCCCATGATATTTTTCATAAACTTAAAGATTTAAAAGTTTCTATGGAATTCAAACCATTTGCTGTGGGTTTAAGAATTGAACATAAAAGCGAACTGATTGACAGAATTCAATATGGAAAATTTGCAGGGCACAAAAAGCTCCCACATGCAACATATAAGCTGGCCCATACATGGAAAGACCAGAATAGAGGTGTTTATTCGTTTTGTATGTGTCCGGGCGGGTACATTGTAAATTCTTCGACGGAAAATGGAAAAATGGTATGCAACGGAATGTCCAATTCCAGAAGAGAGGGAAAATTTTCAAACTCTGCAATTGTGGTAAATATTCTTGAAGAAGATATAGCCGGCGATGATGTTTTTAAAGGCTTAAAGTTTCAAAACACACTGGAGAAAAAATTCGCCGGGAGTGTAAATAAAGACGGGTCTTCCCATGTTTTACCGGTAATGAAAGTTGTTGATTTTATTGACAGAAAAAAGACGGCATCTGTCCTTGAGACAGGTATTATAGGTAAATACAGTACGTATCCGCTTCATGAATTGTTACCTGATTTTATTTACAAATCCATTGTGGACGGGTTGGAAATATTTAACAGGCAGATGAGGGGATTTATAAGCCCTGAGGCAATTTTTGCAGGGATAGAGACAAGAACGTCTTCTCCGGTTAGAATTGTAAGAGACAGGGAAACTTATCAAAGCATAAATACCCAAGGACTATATCCTATAGGTGAAGGTGCCGGTTATGCCGGAGGAATTACTTCATCCTCAATAGACGGGATAAATGCCGCCTGTGCTTATATTCACGCCAGATAAATGACCTTTGCAAAATCTGTATTTTGTCATTTTGCAATTACCTCAACTAGGAAGCAATATTAAATTTTGATGATAAAGTAATAGGTCTTTCTTCCTCTTTTCTCGAAAAAGCATGTATGAAAGGGATATCTATTTCTATTCTTAATCCTTCAGTCACGAATTCTGTTTCTGATGTTATTGAATTCCAGGAATTTTCGTACGGGGTAAAAACTTTGCTTTTATTCTGTGAACTAATAATAATTTTTCCTTTATGCTCAGATATGACTAATTGCATCAGCTTCCATAAATTTGATTCTACCTGATTTATATACCCTTGTTTTTGTGTATTTGCCAGCACAAGAATTCGGGGGGCAAG
>AMFJ01004509.1_pt1 | contig 14800 bp, 9 predicted proteins | sample 427208 | NCBI WGS metagenome assembly AMFJ01 (sample SAMN02954298, study PRJNA114691) | groundwater metagenome | biome: aquatic; feature: subsurface aquifer; material: sediment; isolation source: subsurface aquifer sediment | place: USA: Rifle, CO | collected 2008-08
ATCGAATCCTACGGTTACTACTATAAACGCGCCACAAATCCTTCCGGAAACAGGTAGCCTTGGAAAAGGACTTCTTATTATTGGAGTAGCGATTTCAACGATCTTCTTGGCCTTTTGGTTTTAACTGTTCGCAGCCAGTTTTTTGATTGAGCTTACAATCGATATATTTATGGACAGTCTTAATATCATCATCAATTGGAGTCAAAACCCAGAGTCCGTCGTATCTGTAAAGATTAGTTTTGGGATTCATAAAAAAATCTTCCGAAAGAACAATTTTTTCCTGATCAAAGTTTTTCTTAAAAACGATATTTTTTAAAATTATCGCCACTTGTTGATTATCAATATCCCGTTTAACTAATTTATCCATTAGCTCATAAAGTTTTTTGTATTGATTAATTTCAGGTTTTTTGGCAAAGGTTATTAATTTATTTTTGATGGCGTCAATAGTTTTTTGTTGTCTTTTTTCCCGGGCGAAGTCTGTTCCTTCAGAGCCAATCGCGTGACGGGAGCGGACAAAATTTAAGGCGGTTTGGCCATCAATAATTATTTTTCCTTTGGTAAAAGAAACGGTATTATATCGGCATTTATACTCTGGGTCGTCTCCGCAAAGATCATTTTCTTTTCCGGAAATTGGAAATTCCTTGTCTACAAATGAATTTTCAACATTTATCTCGATTCCACCGAGAAAATCGATCAACTCCTCAAATTGATCAAAGTTAATAGCGGCTGAATAATGGATTGGTTGTCCGATGATAGTTTGAACTTCTGCCTTAGCCAGAATAAAACCCGCTCCTTTTTTCTTGGCTTCCCCATAAGCATAGGCTGAATTTATTTTATCACGGAGAGCTTCACTCCAAACATCGCGGGGGATGGAGATAGTTGTCAGTTGGTTATCTTTCAAATTATAACTGGCAACGACGATTGAATCAGAAAGATTAGGGCCTTCATGATCGGCTCCGGCTATTCCAAGAAATAAAATATTGACGCGGTTGTTATAGCTTTTAAGCCCATCAAGAGATAGTAAAGTTTTGATAGGAGAGACTTTCAAAGTTTGAGTGACAAAAGCATAATAAGGGCGGAGAAGAACTATGAGCACTATTAAAGTTGTAGAAGTGATAATAATTAACTTTAATTTAAGAGTCATATTATTTAATTTTTAATTTCAAATTTTTATTCAATTTTTAAATCTTAATTTTTAATTATAAAACGTTTAGAAATTAAATATTAGAAATTTGAAATTGATTAAAAATTAATAATTAGAAATTAATCATTAATTGTTTATAATTATACTTCATGGATCTAAATATTCTTAAACATCTAAATAAAAAACAAAAAGAATCAGTGATTAATTATAGCGGACCAACGGTCATTTTGGCTGGTGCCGGATCGGGTAAAACTAGGGTTCTAGTAACTAAGGTTATTTATCTGATTAAAGAAAAGAATATTAGTCCCCGGTCAATCGTAATGTTGACATTTACCAATAAAGCAGCCGCTGAGATGAAAGCGAGGATTAGCCGTCAACTGGGAGGACTGGTTAAATTAGGTTTCGTTGGCACCTATCATTCTTTTTGTGTCAGGGTTCTCCGTCAATTTTGGGAGCCGGCCGGACTGGATAAAAACTTTATTATCTACGATGACAGTGATCAAAAAACTTTAATCAAGCAAATAATATCAGAAAAAAGATTAGATAAAAAAACGCCTGGTTATTTTTCCTACTATATTTCTTTGGCGAAAAATCAGATGATAACTCCGGAGACTTTTTTAGAAAATTTTAAATTCCATCAATCAGCCTTGGTTGCCGATGTTTATTTTCATTATCAAAAAAAACTAAACGCAAATCACGGAGTTGATTTTGATGATTTGCTTATCAAAACGGTTTTTCTTTTTCAAAAAAGCAATGAGACTTTAGTTTATTTTCAAAATAAATATCGCTATTTCTTAGTAGATGAATTTCAAGATACAAATTTTGTCCAATATTTACTGACGAAGTTACTGGCGGAAAGGTCAAAAAACATTACTGTGGTCGGTGACTTTTCCCAAAGTATTTATTCATGGAGGGGAGCAGATATTACCAACCTCAAAAAATTTGAAAATGATTTTCATGGATCAAAAACTTTTCATCTGGAAGAAAATTACCGGTCCACCCAAAAAATTCTTGACTTTGCTTTCGATATTATTTCAAAAAACTCTACTCATCCGATTCTTCATTTATTTACTGATAATAAACCTGGAGAGGACGTTGTTTTTTATCAGGCTGATAATGAGCAGGCTGAGGCGATATATGTAGCCGAGGAAATTGTCAGATTGATTAGTGTAAATAATATTATTGAGTCGCCAAATTTTGCTGTTTTGTACCGGACCAATGCTCAGTCACGGGTGCTTGAAGAAGTTTTACTTCGCTACGGAATTCCCTACATCTTAGTTGGGGGTACAAGATTTTACGAAAGAAAAGAAATCAAAGATATTTTAGCCTATTTAAAATTATTGATTAACCCCAATGAATCGGTATCGCTTGAGCGGATTAAAAAATTAGGCAAGAACCGTTTTGAAAAATTTAAAAAACTTTACGAAGAAATGAAGGATAAGCTACATAATTATCCGACGGACGAGGTCATGGAAAAATTATTTGAAACGGTTGGCTATTTAAAAATGTTTGATTCAGAAGATCCGGATGATTTTAGCCGTTTAGAAAATATTAAAGAATTAAAGTCGGTGGCTTTAAGTTTTCCAAAGCTGATGGATTTCTTGGAACAAGTAGCCCTGGTGGAGTCGGAATATTCACAGCATGAAAAAGAAACTAAGGACAATAGGCGATTAGTTTTGATGACTCTTCACCAGGCCAAGGGGCTCGAATTTGACCATGTATTTATCGTCGGCGTTGAAGAGGGCTTATTGCCTCATTCACGGTCAATCGACGATCAGTTTCAACTTGAAGAGGAACGCCGGCTGTTTTATGTTGGGATTACCCGGGCAAAAAAAACCCTTTATATTACCAATACTAGAAAAAGATTTATCTTCGGCTCTCAGGGATATTCAACTCCATCAAGATTTATTGCAGACGAACAAGCCCCCATCTATTAATAACTTATTATTTTAAAACATCTCCAGTGGCTGAAGACGGGATTTCATTGGCAGTTTTTTTTAATTGATCACTTTTTTGTATCAGAGACTGAAATTTTTTTACACTTAAAAAAACTCCTACTATAATCGCCAAACATACCAAAGCGAGGATAAAATTTCTCATATATAGAATAGTATAGCAAATATTAGGAAATGCAAATTAAATGCAAATTAAAACTTGCCAACCGTGTCTCAACCTCGGAGGTCAGAATCGCGTGGCACAAGAGAATAAAAAAATTCTTGTCAAGTAGGAAAACGTATTGAAGGAACAATGATAACAACAATATTAATATTTACTGGTGTATAATAATCATTACAAAGACCCTGACCCTCGAATTGTCACCGGACGGTGCGCGTTCCAAACTAACGTTTGGATAGAGACAGGGTCGTTTTTTATTTAAAAGTCCAGACATCTTCTACTTTTTTAGATTTTCTCAATTCTTCAAGATAACTTTTATCTTTATCTGTGTAAAATGAAAAAATACTTCCAGCAACCATATCAGCAAGTTGAATTAAAGTATTTTGACGTGAATCAACAAACTTGAGGTCACTAAATATGTTGTTCTTTTTATTATCTAATTCCCGACTCAAATAAACTCTAAGTTGATTTCTGATTTCTATTTCCCCTCTTTTGTCAAATTTAAGTTTGGCATTTTTTATTAACTTACTGTGTTTTATAACCTGCATAATTACGTAGTTATAAAAATTTTCTTTATGGGTTTTTAGTCTTTGACTGTAAATATCATTTTTATTAACAGCAATGGCTCTGATTTTAAAATCAAATGTTTTTACTGTTTCTATAAAAAACTTTCTAAATTTTTTACTACTCTTGTTAAATTTGAATTCTGATAAATCAGACATTTTGAGTTTTCTTCTCAAATCTTTTATGGCAAGTGAGACTCTTTCCGCCTCAAGGTTGTCTTTAAAAATTACCATCGCAATAACAAATACTTTACTTGAGCCCTTTTCCAGTTTAAATCCCGGATCACCTGAGTCATCAATGAAAACTAACATATTAAATAAATTATATACCCTGAAAAATATTATTTGCAAATATATCCTGTCACGATGCGATAAAATATCTAAATATGTAGTTTATAAACAACAAATATTAACTCCATTTTTAGACTCCAAATGTTGTTTATAACCTACAAAGAATTGAAAAATTTGCTACAATGTTTTTCATGAAGATGAGCTTTGAAAAACTGGGTTCCCGCCTTCGCGGGAATGACACATATTTTATTCTTTGCTATAATTAAGGCATCATGATAAAAGACAAGGATGAGAAAACTTTAACGACTAGTGAGATCTTTGGGAAAGTGGTTAATAGAATAAAAAATATTTGGCTGGAGCTCATTGTTTTTAAACTTCATCTAGTTGGTTATGTTCCATGTCATTATTTTCGCCGTTTTTTCTATCGATTGGCCGGAATAAAAATCGGTAAAGGATCGGCCATTCATATGCAGGCCAGATTTTATGATCCAAGAAATATCACGATTGGCGAAGATTCAATAATAGGCGAAGGAGTCGTCTTGGACGGCCGTGATCTGCTCACGATTGACAACCACGTTGATATTGCCTCGGAAGTTATGATCTATAATAGTGAACACAATGTCAACGACGAAAGTTTTATAGCTACAAATGCACCTGTAAGAATTGAAGACTATGTATTTATCGGTCCGCGGGTAATAATACTTGCTGGAGTGACAGTGGGACGGGGAGCTATAGTCGGAGCCGGCGCCGTCGTCACCAAAGATATTCCGCCCTATGCCATCGTCGGCGGAGTCCCCGCCAAAATAATCGGGGAAAGAAGAAATAAGGATCTTCATTACCGCTTAGGAAGAGCGAGATGGTTTAGATAAGCTAGAAATATGAAAATAATCAAATAAAGAAATAAATAAATGAAATTAATACTTTGATTATTTAGACATTTATTTTTTCATTTTATTATTTGTTTATTTCTTCATTCGCCAGTGCCCACTAAATAAACCGCAGCCCAAGGGCGGAAGTTAGAATAAAATTTATCATCAGTCGTAATCTTTTCTCCTTGGTAGACTTTATAAGTAAAAAAAGCCTTAGCACCTCCGGCGGGAAAGTCGACCTGTTTTGTTACCCCTTTTTTGAGAGTCGGATCATCTTGGTATTTTGGAGACAGGGCCGGAACAACATCATAGACGGTTGCCTTAGAAATCTCCACCCGGCGGCTGTCTTTTTTTCCATAAAATCGGAAATACAAAAGATTATTCTCTTTATCAATTTCAGTTTCAATCAAAATATAACCAGGGGTATTATTTTTTATTTTCAGATCAACGGTTGGACCGTAGACCGTCGCATCAAAACCCGGTTGAGAATCATTTTCGTAGTAGCCGACCCGGTAGGCATGAGCATTGCGTTCTAAGATTGGCAGCCCAGCGTTTAAAGCGGCCCGGAAAAGAGTCGTTGATACCTGGCAGACGCCGCCGCCATCGCCAAGAACAGTCTTTCCTTCTTTAATAACATAGGCAGGTTGGTAACCGGTCAGTGAAGAAATATCACCAATCGTTTCATTAAAAGAAAACTCTTTACCTTTGGGAATCAGAACTCCATTAAATTTTGAGGCAGCCAGTATAACGTTGTGAACTCTCTGGGGAATAGAATGAGTATAATCAGATTTTCCCTCAGCAATAAACTCTTCAATTCCATACTCATTGATGTCTGACAGTCTTATTTCTGGCTTAATTACCTCAGAATTTAAAACAATTTTTTTATTTGAAACATCTGTCTTAAAACTGGCAATTATTTTATCGAAATCCGGCAAAAATTCATCTGATTTAATTTTTAAACCATCAGTTTCCTTTCTAAATTCAATTACTTTTCCGTTATCAAATTTAAATAAGGCGTTTTTTGCGGCCAAATTATATTTTTCTTCCGATAGATCCAAAAAATCCTTAATGGCGGAATTGTCATATTCAATCTGACTTTCAAAACTAAATTTTTTTAGATTAAAAATAGTTAATAGCTTTTGAAGATATTTTGAAGATATATTTGTTGATCGGCCTATAAGATAGGCCCTCTCAGCGATCGTTTTTCCGTCATACTTTAATCCAAGAATTTTCGCTGAAAAAGTGGCTATAGGTTCGTCGGCAAAAAAAACCTCTACCGTAACATTATTTAATTTGGAAGACTTTTTTTTATAAAAATCAATTACTTCATTCTTACTTTTTAATCCAAAATTTTGCTTGTCCAAATAAACGTTAGGATAGATTTTAGTTCCGATATTTTTTTCTTGCTTTATAAAAATAAAGGCGGCCGATGCCAAGACAACCAAACCAAAAAAGCCCAATAAAAATAATAAAAAATTACCTCTATGATTCCTAATATTTGATATCATGATAGTATGGATGATGATAAAGTAATTCCTGATGAAAATCAACCTAGCGTAAGTCGAGATGCTTTTCAAACTGTTAATCAAGAAGGGCCAATAGTTGAAGAGGCGCCTCAAGATATGAATTTTGACTTGCCGCCACCTATCTATCAAGAGGGCAACAACCAATACATATTTATTATTGGGGGAGCAATTTTATTTTTAATTTTATTGGTTGTTATCGTCAGAGCTATTTTTTTAAAAAAGCCAACTAATAAGCCTGTTAACTTAATATATTGGGGTTTATGGGAAGAAAAAGAGGTAATGGATCCTCTAATCGCTGCTTATCAGCAAAAAAACCCTAATGTCAAAATAACTTACCAAAAAATGCAGCCTCAAAGTTATCGTGAAAAATTGGTTAGTCGGACTAAAAATGAAGGTACAGGTCAGGGGGTTATTGAAAAGCCGGATATTTTTCGGTTTCATAATACTTGGCTGCCGGAAATAAAAGATATTGTTTCTCCGTTACCGGCAACGATTATGGGAGGAGAGGAATTTGATAAAACCTTTTATCCAATTCATAAAAAAGATCTTAAGGTTGATAATTATTATTACGGCTTACCCCTCATGATTGATGGTTTAGTTCTGGTTTATAACCAGGGGCTTTTTAAAAAGGCTGGCATTGACACCGTCCCGTCGACATGGGATGATATTACTCAAATCGTTCCTAAACTAACAGTGAAGGACCAATCTGGCAATCTAATTACATCAGGAATTGCACTAGGAACATCTGGAAATATTGATCATTTTTCCGATATTTTTGGGTTACTTCTATTACAAAATGGGGGATCTTTGAATAAGTTAAATCAAGTCGAAGCAGCTGGAGCTTTAGAAATTTATCGGAAGTTTAGCGAGTCACCGCAAGGATATTGGAATGAAGAAATGGCTAATTCAACGACTGCTTTTATTCAAGAAAAAGTGGCCATGATCATTATTCCATCATGGGAAATTTTATCTATCAAATCAGCCAATCCTGATATTGATATGAAAGTAGTTCCGGTACCCGTTGTTCCTGGGACATCGTTAATATCCGTGGCTTCTTATTGGGTTGAGGGAGTCTCAAGGTTTAGTAATAATCAGTTTGAAGCCTGGAAATTTTTGAGATTTTTGACCGAGAAAGAAAATATGACTAAATTATATGAGATAGAAAGTAAAATCAGGCCTTTTGGTGAACCTTATTCAAGAGTTGATTTAGCGCCCCTTCTAGCTCAGGATCCATATCTTGGAGCTGTAATTAAACAGGCAAATAATTTTGTTTCGCTACCATTAATTTCCAGAACGATGGATAATGGACTAAATGATGAGATAATTAAATATATAGAGAATGCCATAAATAGTACGATTTTAGGGGTTTCGTATAAAGAGGCGTTGACGACCGCTAAATCAGGAATCGACCAGGTGTTTACGAAGTATAATATTGGCAATTAAATATGAAATTTCCTTTTTTTTCTACTAAAGCGAATAAAGAATACTATTTAGGCATCTTTTTAAAAGAGAGTCAGGGAATAATAATGATCTTTTTAAAAGAGAATGGTCGTTTAGAATTGATTGATCGGGAAAAATTTAACTACACTAATGGTTGGGAAAATCTAACAAATGATGTTGACGAGGCTTTATATAAATTGGAAAAAAATCTTGATTTGGAAATAAAAAATACAATCGTATTTGTTTACTCACATCTTGTTGACGAAAAAATAGGTGATATTAAGCCCGTATATTTACATAAAATTAAGCAATTAACTAAGGCCTTAGACCTTAAACCGATGGGTTATATAGAATGTTTTGAAGCCATCAGTTTTTATTTACAAAAAGAAGATCAGGGTTCTTTAACGGCAATTTTAATCGAAATTGATCAAACTCAAGTCGGGATATTTACGTACACTGGTGGCAAAATTGATTCTAAAAAAATATTAGGTCGAACTGACAATATTATTGCTGATTTAACCGAAGGTTTTGAGGAAATCAGGAAAAAATCAATTCTGCCAGCCCGAATTATTATTTATGACTCGGGCAATCTCGATGATACTGCGACCAAAATTCTTAGTCATAGATGGAGCAGTAATTATTTTATTCAAATTCCTAAAGTGGATATAATTTCAGAAGACGAAGTTATCAATAGTTTGATGAATATTTTTGGTGAGCAAATTAAAAATGAAGCATCCTCTGAAGCTTTTCCCTTCGGTCAACATTCAGAAGATAAGTCAAAAAACAAGAAAGAAAACTTTGGTTTTATGATTAACGAAGATATTGGAGAAAAAGCATTGTATCAGAAAGAAAATATTTTACCTCAAACGGATTGGAAAAATAAATTTAAAAAATCGACAGATAAATTTATTAATTTTTTTCGGGTAAAAAGTAGACCTGGCAATTTTAAGATGAACTTTTCCGGAAAAATATTTATGGTGGCAGGTATTTTAATAATCACTTTAGGTTTATTTATTAATGAATATTTTTTCCATCAGGCAGAGCTAACTCTTTATCTACCAACACAATCTTTGGAGAAAAATATTAAATTAGAGTTGGACTATCGGGAGTCGAGTTCTTCAGCCAATTTTTCAGAAAGCACAACCACATCGGGTAAGCAAGAGGTTGGAGATAAAGCTCGTGGTACGGTAACAATCCACAACTTCGACGATAAGGAAAAAATTTTTGCTAAGGGTTCTACCCTTCAAGCTTCAAAATTGCAATTTCTCCTCGACACAGATATAAAAGTTGCCTCATCAAGTTTAACAGCTGATGGTTCTGCCAAATTACCTGGTAAAAGTAGTGGGGCTGTCACGGCAGGACAAATAGGAGTAGAAAGTAATCTTTCAAAAAGTCAAAGATTTTCTTTCGATGGGCTGTCATCTTCAGTATATTTTGCCGTTAATGAATCGGCGTTTACAGGCGGTAGTAAAAAACAGATTCAAACAGTTTCAAAAAAGGATCAAGATGATTTAAAAACATCCGTTATCAATAAAGCAAAAAAAGAAATTCCTTCTATAAAAGTATTACCTGACGAAGTAATTGCCTCTTCTTTATCGAAAGTAGATTTTGATAAACTATCTTTCTCAAAAGAAATTGGAGAAGAAAGCGAAAAATTAACTCTACAGGGAACAGTTAATACAACACAATATTTGTACAATAAAAAATTATTTCTCGATAAAGTTTTAGTTATGATTTTGCCAGAGGTTAAGGGAGATTACAAACTCGAAAAACAAAATATTTCTTATACTATTAATAAAATCATTAAAGAAGAGAATATTTTAAATATTGATGCAAAAATTAAGGCCTCAGCCGTAATTAAAATATCGGATGAAGATATCAAAAAAAGTCTTCTGGGGAAAAATGAATCAAAGATAAAAGAAATTTTGAAAACTCAGTATAAGATTGATGGTTATAACTTAAATATCAAAGAGTCCTTACCTTTCTTTAAAAACGTTCTGCCTTTTTTCTCAAAAAATATTATTTTGAAAAATTCTAGTTTATAAATATGCCTCTTCATGTTTATCTTAAAAAGAAACGCTATTCTGCCAAGAAAAAAACAGTTAATTTTTTTTCTTATATTTTTTTATTTGCGGGAGCAATGCTTTTATTTTGGTCATTCTACCCAATTATTTCTTTTACAATATATTCTAAATTGTTTTTGAAAAATGATATTAATGCTCCAGTTTCAGACAATAATACAGCTTCATCTCTAAAAGAAGCCAATTCAATACTTGGAGCTTTTAATATTTTTTCCAACAATCTTCGGGATTATACTCAAGCAAGTATTTGGTTTCCCGCTTCACCCCAACTGAATCAGCTGTCACAATTGACTGTTAAAGAATATACTTTGTCAATTCCTAAGCTTAACATTAAAAAAGCCCGGGTGATCGTTGGAGGAGAAGATTTGACAAAAAGCTTAGTCCATTATCTACCACAATCTCTACCTGGAGAATATGGTAATGTAGCTATTTTTGGACATTCTACATTACCTCAGCTATATAATCCAAAAGATTATAAAACAATTTTTACCTATCTATCATCACTTGAAAAAGGGGATAAGATATTTGTCAATGTTGGTGAATTTGAATATCAATATGAAGTAACTACTTTATTTATCGTAAAACCAAAAGATATATCAGTACTCGAACAAAAAAAAGATGACTCATATTTGACTTTAATAACCTGTGAACCGCCTGGGACTTGGCTAGAAAGATTAGTAGTAACTGCTAAACTTACAAAAATATAAGTAAATATTTGTGATTGAAGAAACCTATAATATATGCTAAAATTTAGCCCATGAAGTCAAGCTTGTCTATTCTTGTTGGCCTGTTGTTTAAAGAACTATACCACTTAGTTAGGTTTTTTATATTGATAGGTGAATATACCGAAAAAATAATTGTTTATCCGCTATTATTTATCGGTAATTTATTAAAAAAATTTTTAATATCACTTTTTTACTTAATAATAAAGATAAAAATAAAGCCAATAAAGCTGCCTGCTTTTAGCTTGCCGTCAATAAAATTACCATCGATAAAGTTACCTAAATACAGATTTCCGAAACTCAAAGTTCATCAAAAACTGATCTTAGAAAAAGTTAGATATTTTATTCTTGGTTGTTCAATCACATTAGTATTTGTCATATTTTTTCAATCATACGTTTTTATAAAAAATCTCCCCTCACCTTATAGTATTGGAAAAACGAATTACCCCTTATCAACCCATATTTATGACAGGAACGATGTATTACTTTATGAAATCTACCGAGAACAAAATAGAACTCCAATTCAGTTAAAAGAATTGCCGGTTTACGTAGCTCAAGCAACGATCGCAATTGAAGATAAAGATTTTTATCGACATCAAGGAGTGGCAATTTTTTCGGGAATTATCAGAGCCATCAAGGAAATGGTCATTAATAAAAACTTACAGGGTGGTTCAACGATAACTCAACAACTTGTTAAAACGGCTTTATTAACCCCAGAAAGAACAATTTCAAGAAAACTTAAAGAAGTAATATTGGCTTTATGGACGGAAAAAATTTACAGTAAAGATCAAATTCTTGAAATGTATTTAAATCAGGTTCCGTATGGTGGATCTTCTTACGGTATCGAAGAAGCATCTAAAACATATTTTGGGAAAAAAGCTAAAGATTTAACATTAGAGGAAGCTGCATTACTGACTGGATTACCACAAGCACCTTCTCTATATTCGCCATATATAAATCCCGAAGCAGCTTTAAAAAGAAGAAATGACGTTCTGAATTCCATGAAAAATCAAGGTTATATAAATGAAGACTTAAAAATTAAAAGTCAAAAACTAAAAGTAGAAGCACTACCACCAAAAACATCCATTCGAGCTCCTCATTTTGTATTTTACACAAAAAATCAACTAGATAATTATTATGGCATTAAAACCGTTGAAGAAGGTGGTTTAAAAGTGAAAACAACTTTGGATAATAAAATTCAGGAGGAAGCAGAAAAAATTCTTACAGAAGAACTGGAAAAAATTAATTATTTGAACGTTACCAATGGAGCCATTTTAGTTACTCGTCCATCAACGGGAGAAATACTGGCTATGGTAGGTTCAGTTGATTATTTTAATCAACCGTATGGTGCTTTTAATGTAACGACAGCCTTGCGTCAGCCTGGAAGCTCAATTAAGCCAATTATGTATTCTTTAGCTTTGCAAAAAGGATATACGGCTGCGTCAATTCTTGACGATTCACCAGTTGTTTTTAACATTGCCGGCTCAGAATCATACCGGCCGGTTAATTATGACAATAAATTTCATGGTAAAGTACCTTTGCGTTATGCACTTGCTAACTCTTACAATATTCCTGCCGTTAGAACTTTAAATAATCTTGGTGTTAATAATTTTATTGATTTTGCCACAAAAATGGGTATTAGCACTTGGAATGATAAATCTCGATATGGATTATCTTTGACACTAGGCGGGGGAGAAGTAACGATGGTTAATATGTCCGAGGCTTTTGGTGTACTTGCTAATTTGGGATATAAAATGCCAATCAATTATTTTCAGGAAATTAAAGATAACAAGGGAAATGTCTTACGAGAAGTAACACCGTTTAAAATAAAAGAGATCGATCCAGCCATTGCATATATTATCAGTGACATATTATCAGATAATTTTGCCAGAACTTTTGCTTTTGGACCCGGTTCCTCTTTGGAAATTCCTGGATATAAAGTGGCTGTTAAAACTGGAACAACTAACGATAAAAAAGACAACTGGACAATCGGCTACACGCCTGAGTTTTTAGTAACCGTTTGGGTTGGAAATAATGACAATACACCGATGAATCCTTACTTAACCTCAGGTATTACCGGAGCATCCCCGATTTGGAATAGAGTAATGAGCTATTTGTTAAAGAATTACGGGACAGGTAATAAGTGGTATGAAAAACCGGATAATGTTATAGAAAAAAATTGTTATTACGGAAGAAAAGAATACTTTATCCGCGGAACGGAGAACAGTGCCAACTGCAATCAGTCTTCATTGGCGACGCCAACGCCAACGGGAAAACCTTAAGAAAATGTAGAACCTGACTTTCGCAAATTAGTGTCCTGACTTCAGTTTTTGTAGTAAATTGTGGATATCTTTTGGAATTTCCGGCTCCGCCTGATATGTCCACTCTATCCTCTTTTATTATTTTAGTGTCAGATTCTTATTTTTTTGTATTTTTATGTGTCATCCCCTTGAAGAAGGGGATCCAGACGATAATCACCATATTTTAAAATGAATATTGAGCCTGGATTCCCGCCTCCGCGGGAATGACAAGGTGGATAAAAATATATCTGTTAGTGTCCTGAAATTTAAACAATTGAAGCTAATTTATGAGGAAAATTGGTGTTTTGCGAAAGTCAGGGGAAAACCTTAAGAAAATGTAGGAATGAAGAAATAAATAAATAAAAAAATAAATGTTTAAATAATCAAATGTATTAATTTCATTTAATTATTTCTTTATTTTATTATTTATTCATTTTCCAGCAGATTGATTTGGAATCTTATCAAAGCCCACCAGTGATTGAAGAACTTCAGGCACTTTAACGCTTCCGTCGCGTTGCTGATAATTTTCCAAAATTGCAATTAAAATTCTTGGTGAAGGCATGGCTGTGTCATTTAACGAATAGCAGTATTCTGTTGAATTATCTTTTTTTCGATATTTTATTTTGAGACGGCGAGTTTGAAAATCGCCCATAATGGAGTTTGAGGCAATTTCGCCGTAGCCCTTGCGGTACGGCATCCAGATTTCTGTATCATATTTAAAAATTTGCGGTTCACCCATATCACCGGTGCACATCAGAAGTCTCCGGTATGGAATTTTAAAATCCTCAATAATTTCCTCGGTATTTTTTTGCAGTTCGGCGTGAAGTCCTTTAGATTCCTCAACATTGTTTTTAGCAATAATTACCTGCTCGACTTTCCAGAATTCATGTACTCTATAGAGGCCTTTAACATCTTTACCATAAGAGCCGGCTTCACGTCGGAAACATGGAGAAAAGGCAACAAATTTCTTTGGCAATTCAGATTCTTTTAAAATTTCTCCTGAAAAATATGAAGTGATTGGAACTTCAGCCGTTCCGGCAAGATAGGCATCTTCATCATTCAGTTTGTAGACTTCCTGTTCACCCCAAGGAAATTGTCCCGATCCAAAAAGGGTAAAACCTTTAACAATTGATGGGGCAATGATTGGAGTATAACCTTTTTTAACTAATTTTTGAAAAACATAAAATAAAATTGCAAATTGCAGCTGGGCGGCCTGGTTTTTTAAAAAATATCCGCGGAAACCAGAGACTTTTGAACCCCGCTCCAAATCAAATAAATCCAGCGATCTCCCTAGATCAAGATGAGATTTCGGTTCAAAATCAAATTTTGGAATTTTTCCCCATTTTTTGACCTCAACATTACTAGATTCATCTTTACCCACGGGAACTTCTGGCAATGGGACATTGGGGACGAATGAGACTAATTGGTCTAATTGGATTGATATGACAGAAAGAGTTTCTTCAAGCTTTTTTAATTCTTCTTTAATCTCCTTACCTCGAAGAATAGTTTTTTCGTCGGGCTTACCGTGAGAAGTTTTATTTCTTTCTTCACGAAGAACCTGAATCTTTTGAATCAACTCGCGTCGCTCATCATCAAGCTTCAGAATTTTATCAATATCAACTTTACGATTTTTATTTTTTGCCGCTTCGATAACTTTTTCTTTATTGTTTCTTATATAGTCTAGAGATAGCATATATAAAGTGCCTAAAACTGTCATCCCCGTGAAGACGGGGATCCAGTCTATTAATA
>AMFJ01025447.1_pt1 | contig 14790 bp, 15 predicted proteins | sample 427208 | NCBI WGS metagenome assembly AMFJ01 (sample SAMN02954298, study PRJNA114691) | groundwater metagenome | biome: aquatic; feature: subsurface aquifer; material: sediment; isolation source: subsurface aquifer sediment | place: USA: Rifle, CO | collected 2008-08
CAGTCTGTCCTTTTAAGAATTGATGAATTACTGATGACGACATTATTATGTTAGCATATTTTGAGGGGCCTTACTTCGCTGTGACCATTTGATTTATATTAACTTTATTTTTCAAAAACAATTTAATGGCGGATAGGGTCTAAAAACTATGGTAATCTGTTAAAGTCTCAGGAGAACCGCATGGAAATAGCCAGTCTTTTAGCCTTAAGTGTAAGCAAACATGCATCCGATTTGCATCTATTGCCCAACTCCGCCCCTCTGATGCGAATTGATGGAATGCTGGCGCCTATCAAAGAGCACCCGCTTATTCCTGCGGAAGAAAATAAAAAACTTATTTACAGCATCATGACACCCGAACAACAACGTATTTTTGAAACAAACCGCGTTTTTGAAATGCCATTATCGCTGCCTAACATAGGAAATTTCAGAGTCAGTATATTACATCAATTGCATGGGATTGCTGCAGTATTCCGCGTTATTCCAGAAAAAATTCCAGGGTTTGAAGAATTATCATTGCCTGCCATTTTAAAATCACTATTGGGTTTAACCCACGGCTTAATTTTAGTGACAGGGCCTACGGGTTCTGGCAAAAGTACGACGCTTGCCGCCATGATTGATTATATTAATACTTTTATGGCCTGTAATATTATTACCATTGAAGACCCTATTGAGTTTATTTATCAAAACAAAAAAAGCGTATTTCATCAATTGCAAATAGGACGTGACACCCCTGATTTTGCAACTGCTTTGCGCGCTTCTTTAAGACAAGATCCCAATGTTATTCTCTTAAGTGAATTACGCGATCTTGAAACCATGCGTTTAGCATTAACTGCGGCAGAAACAGGACATTTAGTCATGGCAACGCTGCATGCAACTTCAGCACCAACAGCCATTAGCCGTTTTGCAGACGTCTTTCCATCAGAAGAAAAAAACCGAGTACGTAATTTATTAGCTGAAACGTTACAAGCCGTCGTTTGTCAAACGCTTGTCAAAAAAATATCGGGCGGAAGAACAGCTGCATTTGAAATTATGTTAATGACTCCAGCGATCCGGCATTTTATTCGTCAAGATATGGCTGCTCATATGGAATCCGCGATGCAAACCAGCGGAAGCAAGGGGATGTGCACTTTAGAGCAATATTTACGTGAATTAGTTGCTAAACGCATAATCAGTTCCGTCACCGCAGATACAGCAATTGCCAACCGCGGCGTCTTTAAAGAAGCAAATGATGCTTCTTTAAAAATAAACAAGTAGTTCATCATAATGATAGGATGGAAAAACGAAAATGGCGTGGCAACACAAGAATTAACTCGCTGAGTTGCCACAGCCAACAGAGCGCTCCCAGAACCGGTGCTCTCTCTAAGAACAGCATGGCTTTCCTTCCTTTGAAAAGGTTAACAATGAAGCTAATGCAACATTGTTAATCCATGCCTGTCTTTCTTATTTCTTTGAAGCCTTTCTTTTCTTTCTTCGACTCGATTTTCTTTTTGGAGCTGATGTTTTCTTTGCTCCTGATCGTCTTTTTGTTGCTCGTCGCTTAGTTCCTTTTTTCTTTGCCTTGACACTCGATTTTTTCTTTTTACGGCGTGGCATGACAATTCCCCTTAAAATGATTGAACACAAGCTAAGTATAGCAAATAAAAAAATAAATTTGTAATAACATTTTGATTAAAAACTTTTTTTCTTATTTTGGATGGTAATTCTTCGTAATAAACTAAGTAGTACTACTAATCTATTTTCTCCTTGCAATCTCTACTAAGCAGTCACAGCCTATATTGACAATCCATCATGACAATGCGATGCTCAAAGCCATCTGCATGTATTGAGAGCATGTTATGCCCAATGCAATAACGACTAATGCGATTACCAACGGACTTCACGCCTTTGCCTTATTCATTTACTTTACTGGTGCATTATTTCATTTTTTAAAAAAGGACGCTCATTTTCCTTTATTGGTCGTGCTGGCTTTTTTCGTACTATTCATTCTGAAGATACTGGGAGTCTATGTGCACTATAGCACTTCTCATTTAGACATACCCTTTGCCTGGATCGCCATCAGCCTGCTGGCTGTTTTATTAAACTATGTTGTCATTCAAGCACTCGATATGCCGGATACTGCCCGCGTCATTTGTTTGTTTTTATCGCTTTTATTTTCATATTTATTCATCATTAATACCGAAGAAGGCAATTTCTTATATGCTTATATTGCATTGTCAATTATGTTAGTTTATTTAATCGCGGCTTATTACTCGACATCTTTACTAAGAGTGGGTTTCTTGATGACTGTTATTTCAAATGTTGCTTGGATGTTAGCAAGACAGATCGAAAATCATTTATTAGGACACGAGATCTCCCCCTTTTATCGATATGATAATGATGTTTATCATCTGCTGCTCATCATCTCGACTTTTATTATTTACAAAGCCACCCTGCAAACGGGCTGGAAAAATAAGAAATCAACTTAAAAAATTGTTAATCCAGCCTTGTTAGGAAATACCAACAATATAAAACGCCCATAATCCAGTGATAAAATGTGAGACGGAAACACCCACAATGGTTTTTTGCCGTGAATATAACCATCCCCAAAATAACCCGGGTAAAAATACCATAAAACCTAATGTAATAGAAATATAGACATGAGACGCGCTATAAATAAGATTCGCCAATATAATAGCCCAAAACAAGCGGTATTGCCCAAGCAACATTCGTTGAAAAGAACTTTGCAATACCCCTCTGACTAAAAATTCCTGTACAGGAATAAAAACTGCATAAAGTGCTATCGGTAATATTTTCATCCTGAGAGGTGCCTCGTTATAGTTACCGATCTCATTAATATCAGCATTCCAATCAAATAAAGGGCGGCCCATAAAATTCGGTACATAGTGCAGCAGCATCCATTTATAAAATAAAATAATTAAAAGCAACGGGATGGTTAATTTAATAGCTTCCGCTGCTTCTTGCCGCCAATTTACCAAGCTTAATCCATACATGGATAAAGGGTAATCACTTTTTTTAATGACATAGGCAATCGGAATCATAAAAAAAATCAAAAGAGGCACACTTAAAAATGTGGTGGAAAAAACAAAAGATTGCAAATGACTCATCGCCTGCACTACAAATACATACAAAGAAAATAATACCAATGTTGTAACGATGAGCACGCTCATGGCTTGGCGGGTTTGCATTTGGGACAATTCTTTTTTTAATCCCTCAATCACAGTATTATTGGCAATACGTATTCGCCGACTCATGTTTTTTGCGGCATTTTTAGCAATAATTAAGCCCATGGGTGTTTCTTGGAAAATTTTCCCCAGGAGAGACTTTTTTTCTTGTTCGATATCAGAACCCGATAAAACAAATAATCGAGTGGGTTCAGCTGCAATAACAGAGGCAGAACGCAAAGTTTCATCAAAAAATGCCATGTCGCCAACCACTTCTCCTTTTCCCAGAAAACCTAATCGATATGAGGTATTAGTTTCTTTATCAAATTTACGTATTTCAACAAGACCTTCTTTAATAATAAAAATATTACCTGGCGGATCATTTTCCTGAATAATAGTATCTCCTAGATCCGCCGAAATTTCTTGAATCTTACTTGCCAAACGCTCGAGTTGTTTTGCCGAAAGACCAGTAAATAGATAACACGATTTTAAATAACGTATTTTTTCTTCATGTGAAACATCCATCTTATCTTACCTCATGAGTTTTCATTAAGCCGTCTTCAAAAAAGCAATTTCTGCTTCTGTTGATTTACGTCCCAAGACTGTATTTCGCTGCGGAAAACGCCCAAATTCTTTTATCACTCGAAAATGCGCATAAGCATACGCGAGAAAAAGTTGATACACTTGTGTTGTTTCAATCATGGATAATGAAACTAAATTTTGAAATAATCGAATCGATTGCTCTTGCCGCTCTGTATCTTCTGCGTGAACCAAAGGCATATAAAAGAAAACTCTTTCGATTAAAGTCAACGACTGATCCATATTCTTTTTCAACCCTTGTAAACAAAGTTTTTGCGCTTCAAGATCATGTGAAAAAGCATCAGGTGAATCACGATATAAACTTCGTGAAAATTGATCGAGCAAAATAATCAATGCCAATCGCCCCCGCGGCGACTCGGCCCAACCATTTAAACTACCTTGAATGGCTGCTTCGTATTCTGCTTTATATTTTTCGAGTAAACTTCGTTTTAATTTTTCATCTTCGCCAAACCACAAGTTAGTGCGGTCACTCGCGGGCAAATCTGCGTGACCTAGATCACCAAACCAAAAGTCCAGAACTTCATGAATTTTATCAGTCATCATGATAGATAGACCCGTTTTTCTCTTAGTTTCAGCATAACACAAAAATTCCATAAAAAATGACGGCTCTCTTTTAAAAAAAATCACAAATGTTTGATATAATTCAAGCAGTTATTCTAAAAGAATCTCCGTTCTGATAGGGGTGGTATCAAATAATTCAATAATGTCTTGATTTCGCATACGGATGCATCCTTTAGAGCCTGGTGAACCCATAAGAACATCATCCGGCGACCCATGAATATAAATATATCTACGCATCGTATCCACTTTTCCTAAGCGATTTTTTCCTATCTCTAGTCCGCTTAACCAAAGAATTCTCGTTAAAATCCAATCACGGTCAGGGTAAGCTGCGCGCAATTTTTCAGAAAAAATTTCACCACTTGGACGACGACTAACAAATACCGTATTAACAGGACAACGAGCACCAATTTTAGCACGAATGATATGCAAACCCCGCGGAGTCTTGCCGCTATCCATTAATTCCCCAGCACCATTTTTTCCAGTAGAAACAAAATAGCGTTTGACTAAGTTATCGTTTTTAAACACGCCTAATGTTTGAGCGCTAAGGTCTATTTTTAAAAATATCATATTAAAATTTTCCCAGTGTAATCGCGCTGATTAAATGTGTGATTACTTTTTCTGTTTGATGATGAATATCACGTGATGGATCAAATTCAGCAATTTCAAAACCCAGTAAACGCGGATCATCAGCAAACAGTGTTAATGATTGACATAATTCCTCTGCAGAAAGCCCGTCTGCTTCAGCAACGCTGGTACCTGGTGCATCCGATGGATCTATACTATCAACATCAACACTGAGACCATAACCGCATGTACCTGTTGTTGCAATTTGCAAAGCATCTTGAAAAACTGCAGTCAATCCACGTTGCTTCACCTCATCCATATAAAAAATGCGAATATTTAATTGATTTAATAAATCGGCTTCATGTTCTTCATAACTGCGCACGCCAACTAAACACACATGTTCCGGATATAATTTAGGCGCATCACCCGTCAAATAAGTCAAGCTAGTATCGCCATGCCCTAGCAAACAGGCAAGCGGCATGCCGTGAATATTGCCTGATAAAGATGTTTCGGGCGTATGGCTATCCATATGCGCATCAATCCATATCAATCCGATGGGCCCCTCTTCTTTTTTGACCATGGCTGCCCCGCTCCAAGTACCAATGGCTGACGTATGGTCTCCACCTAAAACGGTAAAAAAATGTTTTTCGCGGACTTCACGAGCAACCTCAGTTGCAAGTTGGCCGCATAACTTGACAACTTCCGGAAGCACTAATTTTTCATGATAAGGCGATTTTACGAGGGTCTGCCAATGCAAGGTTAATCCCTGTTCACTTAATTCCGAAAGATAAGGTGATTGTTTCAATAAAATAGGGCCTTTTGCACTTCCCCGCCCGGCCCCTGCAATATCTGAAGCATAACCCAAGAGAAAAAGTGTTTTATTCATTGGCATAGTTACCCTCTATCGTTACAATTCTATAACTAAAAATACTATTATACGTTATCTGCCATGCAAGAAAACTACCTAAAAACATTTAGGCAAAAACCCTTAATAAGCCCTGCCGAGCTTTTTAAAGCATTCCCTATTGATTCAACAACCATCAAGAAAATACAACACTTTCGTGAATCAGCGCGCCGCATCATAGCAGGTGAAGATAAAAAATTATTGGTCATCGTAGGTCCTTGTTCCATTCATGATGTAAAATCCGCTTTAGAATTTGCAAAAAAATTACAGACTATCGCGAAAAATTTAGCAAACGAATTGTTTATTATTATGCGAGTTTATTTTGAAAAACCGCGCACAACGATTGGTTGGAAAGGTTTAATCAGCGATCCTTATTTAAATAACACCTTTGATGTCAATCACGGTTTAATGCTTGCCAGAAAATTATTAATTGATCTCTCTAAATTAGATATTCCTGCCGGCACTGAATTTTTAGACACGATTATTCCGCAATATTTAAGTGATTTAATTTCATGGAGCGCCATCGGTGCACGCACATCAGAAAGTCAATTACATCGAGAACTTGCCTCTGGATTAGCAATGCCGGTTGGTTTTAAAAATACAACAGATGGCAATGTTCAAATTGCCATTGATGCTGTCAATACTGCGCGCTATTCACATCATTTTTTAAGTATTAATTCAGAAGGAAAACCCATCGTCATACAAACACTGGGCAATTCTGATTGTCATATTGTTTTGCGCGGCGGAAATGATGAACCCAATTATTCCGCTATTCATATTCAACACATCACTCAATTATTAAAAAATGCAGGTCTTCCACTTCGTTTAATGGTTGATTGCAGTCATGGAAACAGCATGAAGTATTATCAAAATCAAATGATTGCGGCACAATCTGTCGCTGAACAAATTAAACAAGGTGGAAGTGCTATTTGCGGCGTGATGCTCGAAAGTCATTTAATTGCCGGCAATCAAAAGCTTCAAGATCCTGCTGCATTACGTTATGGACAAAGTATCACGGATGAATGCATCGGCTGGGAAGAAACAATCTCGATATTAAGGACATTGGCTAAATCAGTGATGACTCGATGCGTTAGCAGTTAGAGTTCACTCTGCGATTACGTAGAATTGTTGAGACTTGAAGGCTTTGAAATAAATTTTTGAGAAACCTCTCTAGTAGCTTCGGTATTTTCAAAATAAATGATACCATCAAAATCAAACTTTTTATATCGGCGAAAAAACTGATAAGCAGCATTGGCTGTACTGTTACGCAAACTATATTCAAAATCTTGTTTCAACTTTCTGAAATCAACAAATAATTTTTGAGATCCTTTAACAATAGAAAGTTTATGAAGATCACTTTCCAAGGAATCTTCTGTTGGATCTAATAACTTATTATTTCTATTAAGAGTAAATTTACCATTATCATTCAAAAAACCTGTAAAAGTTCCAGAAAAGGCAGCAAATCCAATCGCACAATAATCGGAAAATATAGGTTGTTTAGCGATTAACTCGCCCATATCACAATCTTTACTGATATGATAATTGTGAGCCCATATAATCATTTTTTCATCCGGATTTTCTATACGAATAGAACGTAAATTTTCTGCCATCACCTTATGTCGAGCATTAATTTTTTCTTGATCTCCCTTTTCGTTGTCAGGGATATCAAATCCATGAAATGAAATTTTATGCTTTGCCGTCCTGTTGTATTCTTTAATCCAAATTAACAAATTTAATACTTCATCGGTGAACCACATCCAACCTAATGATGCCTCCATTTTATTTTTAAACTGGCTTTCATCACTTTTACCTTGAAGAAATTGATTAACATAATCAATTTCTTTATTGCCGCGTTCAATGCATAGTAGTGTAAATCCTTTTTTTTCAATTAAATGTTTTATAATGGATTGCTTCATTAAATAGAATTCGCACGTCCCGTGTGTCTGTTCTCCTAATGCAACCGTCTTGCTATCCCCAATAAGATCTATAATGGGTTGCAAAGACAAAGCAATTTTTTCATCTTCAGCAGAAATTTCTATCGCAGTAGTGATTGATTTTAATATGTGAGACGTATTAGTACTTCTCATATAAAACCCCTTGTTTGTAAAAAAAAACAGTTAAGTGATCTTGTTAGATTATTATATTATAAAATAGAGAGGCAATCATTGAAAAAGCGGCCTAAGAAATAAGTAACAATGGGAATTACTGACTTTAACTTCTGAATGCATCGGCTGGGAAGAAACAGTATCGATATTACAGGTATTGGCTAAATCGGTGATGGCTTGCCGCGTTAGCAGCCGAAGGTCATGGTATTATTGCAAAAATCAAAATGATCCATTTTTAACAACCGCTAATAACCTTCGGTAATTATTTTTAATTTTTCACGAGAAAAATTAATATCAACCTCACTTCGTGAATGATTACAAAACAACTCCCCTGTTGTTTTTAACCAGGGAAGTTGTGTGAGGAAGGCAATTAAGAACGTAACAACTTGGGTTTCATCATCTCAGCCACTACCGTTCCGTTCTTTTCTTTTTGAAGTGATTCCTTAAAGTTATCAAGTAACGTGAAACATCTTTCTAGACGAGAGTTAGCGCGTGATTTAAAAAAAGTTTGATTCCAGAAACTGTCAAAAGCACTAAGCCCACTCAGTCGATTTTCATGATAAGAACGATGATTTTTCCCATGTTTCACCGATAAAGAAGTATTTCCAATTTTAGCCTTTTCCAGAATAACAAGAATGGAATCTAATTTTAAATTTAACTCTTCATTAGTCAAATCTTTCATTTCTTTTGCTTCACTCTTTGCCTCGAGTGAGATCACTGCTATCAGTGCATCTCTTGCATTGATTATATTTTTTTTTCTTCCACGTGTCAGGGGGTCCGTAAGGGAACGTCCATTCGTATAATATGTATCAACATCTCCTTCTGTTTTCAAGTTCGTGTATTTATTCAATTCACCTCCAAGATTATTAATCAATGCCGTTAGCTTATCTCTATTACGCATGATAACCCCCTTCTTTTTTGAGTTAAAAAACTTAGAATTTATGTTCATCAGAGTATTGCAGAATGATATTAAGGAATCCTTATGGATGTTAGAATTCCAAAGATGTACATTGATCGCTAGTTCTCTTACAATAACCGACACGCTTTTATTTAGGGGTAGAAATGAATACCGAAAAAAATAGCCGCTACATAAATGACTTATGGGACAAATCCATTGTTCCTACGTTAATGGATTATATTCGCATCCCTAATAAATCACCTTTATTTGATCCTGATTGGCAAAAGCATGGTTACATGCAAAAAGCCGTTGATTTATTAGCAACCTGGTGTCAAAAACAAAATATTCCCGGCATGAAATTAGAAGTAGTGCGATTAGAAAATCGTACGCCCGTGATTTTTATTGAAATACCCGGCCAATCAGATGACACTATTTTGTTATATGGTCATTTAGATAAACAACCTGAAATGACAGGTTGGGATAAAGACTTAGATCCTTGGAAACCCGTATTACGTGATGATAAATTGTATGGGCGTGGCGGTGCAGATGATGGCTATGCTACTTTTGCATCTCTCGCTGCCATTCAATCTTTGCATAATCAAGGTTTACCGCATGCACGCTGCATTATTTTAATTGAAGCTTGTGAAGAAAGCGGTAGTTACGATTTACCTTATTACATCGAAGCACTCGAAAATAAAATGGGTAAACCCAATTTAATTATCTGTCTTGATTCAGGCTGCGGTAATTACGAACAACTGTGGATTACCACTTCATTGCGCGGCATGGTCAGCGGCAATTTACATATCGATGTTTTAAAACAAGGTATTCATTCAGGCACCGGCAGCGGTGTTGTACCTTCGTGTTTTCTGATATTGCGTCAATTATTAAATCGAATTGAAAATGAAACGAATGGTGAAATTTTATTAAATGAATTACAAGTCAATATTCCCCCGAGACGAATAGAACAAGCAAAATATATGGCAAGTGTTTTAGGCGAACATCTTTATGAAGATTATCCTTTTTCACCTCATGTAAAACCTATCACAACTGATTTAACAGAACTCATTTTAAATCGCACCTGGCGTCCTGCATTATCTCTGATTGGCGCAAAAGGGTTGCCCCAACCTGAAAATGCCGGCAGCGTGACATTACCTACTCTTTCTTTCACTTTTTCGATGCGATTGCCGCCCACTTCTTCTGCAGAAAATGGAGCACAAGTTTTAAAAACCGCATTTGAAAAAGATCCGCCATTTTCTGCGCAGGTACGTTTTGAAATTGGCAAAATATCTAATGGGTGGCATGCACCTTTAGAAGCACCATGGCTAAAAAAAGCAGCGAATGAAGCGTCCAACCACTATTTTGGTAAAGATGCGGTTTACATGGGCGAAGGCGGCACGATTCCTTTCATGGGTATGTTAGGAAAAAAATTTCCAGAAGCACAATTTTTAATTACAGGACTCCTAGGCCCCGGATCAAACGCCCACGGGCCGAATGAATTTTTACATATTGCAGCTGGGAAAAAATTAACGTGCTGTGTAGCAGAAGTAATAGCAAAACAATTCGTTGCTAATGAATAATCTCACCGCCATCGACAACAAAATTTTGCCCGGTAATAAAATTTGATTCGTCTGATGATAAAAACAATGCTAAATGCGCAACATCAATCGGTTTTCCTAAACGGCCCAAAGGAATAGCCGCTAGCATTTGCTTCATCTCTACTCGAGACGCAGCATAAGCGTCTTCATTAAAAATATTTCCGGGTTCAATGCTATTCACCGTAATATTATGTTTTGCTAATTCAAGCGCTGCTGTTCGCATCAAACCATTCATCCCTGCTTTAGATGCAGCGTAATGTGAAAAACCTGGAAAACCAATGCGCTCGCCTGCAATCGATGAAATAAAAACAATTTTTCCATAATTTTGATTTTTCATGATGGATGAAATCGCTTTTAATATAATAAATGATCCAGTTAAATTGGTATGGATCACATGCTGCCAATCTTGCACACGCATTTTTTCAATCGTATGCATCGGAAAAACGGCTGCATTTTGCACGACCACATCGATTTGTCCATACGCAGCAACGATCTGGTCGATCGCCCGTTTAACAGAATTTTCTTCAGCAATATCGATTTGAATATAATCAGCCCTACCTCTTTCATTTTCAATTTCAGCGACTGTTTGCATGAGTTTTCTCGTATCACGCCCTAAAATGAGTACGTGTGCGCCCTGGCTTGCAAATAATTTTGCAATTTCTTTACCGATCCAGCTGCCGCCCCCAGTCACCACCGCTACTCTTCCCGATAATTTTTCCTGCATCACAAATTCTCCTTCACTGGATATTCGATTTTTTTCTGCCGAGGATGGCTTACGATCCAAACACCTAATAACGTAACAAAACCGCCGATTAATGACAATAATGCGGGCATTTCATGTAAATAAAGCCACCCTAAAAATGTCGCAATCAACGGCATAAAATATAAATAATTGACGGCCGTTGATGCAGGCATTTCTTTTAGGCAATAACTCCAAAGAATATACCCGATTGCCGCAGGGAAAATACCCAAGTAAATCACCGCAAGGGTCGCTTGAAGTGAAGCAAATTTTCCCTCATGCAATACATTGGGTAAATAAATCAGTAAAAAAATAGTTGCTCCCCAAATAATGTAAGCGGTGACCTCTATTGCGTGATATTTTTTTAGAAAAGGTTTTTGAACAACTGAATAAATGCCGCCAATGATGGCTGCGATCAATACAAAACAAACACCTACATGAAAATCTGACTGGTTAACTTTGCCCAACATAATTAAAAAAACACCGATGACACTTACTGTCATCCCAAATACCATATTGATAGTCACTGCTTCACGTAAAAAAATAACGGCAAATATCAGAGTAATCACGGGTGAAAGACTAATAATAAAACTAGCAATGCCAGAGGATACCGAAATTTCGCCATAATTTAATGCCAGTTGATAAAATCCTATGCCGGTAATACCTATCAATATCAGCCATCCCTTATCACGCCACGAAATGCGATTGCGGTTGGGTAACCTCATATACAAAATCAACATACAAAAGGAAGCAACTAAAAACCGCAAAGCCGCTAAACTGCCCGGCGTATAACTTTCTAAACCCGCACGAATACCAACAAAAGCAGAGGCCCATAGCGCCACGGTAATCCATACGGCCAAACGCGTTTTAATAGAATATTGTATTTTCATGTATTTAAAAAATAATCCGTCGATTGCATTTCAAGTAATCGTGAATGTGTGCGCGTGTATTCTAATATCATATAACCTCTGCTATAAAGTTCTGTGACAGGTTCTGCCGCTGAAATCACTAAACGTACGCGCGCATCGTAAAAAACATCGACTAAACTCACAAATAAACAAATCATATCTTTTGCGTGCGAAGGAATAATTGGAATATCACTAATTAAAACAGTGCGATATCCTTTTGCAATGGCAAGATAATCATTTTGACTGCGCGGTACTGTACAAATATCATTAAAATCAAACCAGACGACATCTTCTGCTTTTTTAACGACTGGAATAGCTCTTCCTAAAATCATGAGAGGTTCACTACTGATTTTCATGCCTTCCGTCAGTGTCAAAAAACTTTTTTCCATATTTTGGCGCGCTTTCTCATTAAGCGGCGAATAAAACACACCTGCCTCTTTTAAATGACGCAAACGATAGTCAATGGCACTGGATACATGCACAACTTGCGTATGCTCTTTAAATAATGCAATTGCCGGTAAAAATTGTTCACGCTGTAAACCATTTTTATATAAATCATCAGGTGACATATTAGAAGTCGTTACCAAAGAAACGCCCTCGGCAAACAACGCCTTAAACAATCGTGCTATCAGCATAGCATCTGTGATATCTGAAACAAACAATTCATCGAAACATAACAACAACGTATTACGCGCAATTTGTTTTGCGATAATTGGCAGAGGATCTTTTTTGCCTTGTTGTTTTTTTAATTCTTGATGCACCATCTGCATAAATTGATGAAAATGCATGCGCTTTTTTTGTGGGAAAGGTAAAGAATTGTAAAAGCAATCCATCATAAATGTTTTGCCAATTCCGACGCTGCCCCAAAGATACATACCTTTAATTAAGTGAGGTTTACGAAAGAAACTGAAAATGCTCTTGCGCGCATGAGATTCATTCAACAAAGCAGTATAAATTTTTTCGAGCAGATGCATCACGCGCAACTGCTCTTGATCGGGCAATATTACACCGTCACTACATTGTTTTTGATAATATTCCAGTGGTGTCATGGCCGCTCTTTGTTTATGATCTCTAAAATAATACGAAGTTTAGTCTAATTTTATCATGAGATGAAGGTAATATATGGAAAATTGCCCTTGCGGGTCTTTAAAAAATTACGCGACTTGTTGCGAAATTTTTATTACAGGCAAAAAACCAGCCCCGACCCCTGAAGCCCTGATGCGTTCTCGTTATACTGCTTACACAAAAGCAAATATTGATTATATTAAACGGACGATGCAAGGCCCTGCTTTAAAAGGATTTGATGAGCTTCATGCTAAACAATGGGCAAGCGAAGTCACTTGGCTAGGTTTGCGCGTCAAACATTCTTCAGAAAAAAATAATCGCGGATGGGTAGAATTTTTTGCCCGATACGCAATGAATCATGAAGGACATGAAATACATGAACTGAGTGAGTTTGAACGTATCAATGAGCAATGGTATTACACAAACCGTTTAGAAAAATCTGAATAAGCCTTCTACCTCTGCATGTTTCTGTCATATGCGCCGATGCAGAGGTTTAGCGGGTATTAATAATCATCATCGCCTGTCGCAGTATCAGGGCTGCCATCATCGGACGGAGAAGAAGATCCATCATTCATGCTACCAGAAGACCCTGTACCGCTCATTCCTCCAGCACCGCTCATATTGGAAGGGTTATTTGAATTGCCTGTGTTAGGGCCGCTCATATTGTTGTTATCATTGTTATCTGAAAGCTGCATAGGATCGCTGGGTTGTTCTGCGGTAAAATTACTGCCATCATTATTCATATCATTATTCGCTGAAGAAGAAGCGGAATAGGCAAGAGAAGCTGCAAAAAGGCTTGACATAGCAACAGCAGCCAATATTTTAACTTTCATAAAGTTCTCCTTAAAAAGAATAATTTAATACTAAATTATTCTTTGTGCTATCATTTTTTTAATTCCAACCGGACTTTTTAAGACCTCATATGAAGAAGATTATTGTACTGACCTCGGGGGGCGACGCGCCCGGCATGAATGCTGCTATTCGGGCAGTGGTAAGAACGGGTTATTACTATGGACTCAAGGTCTATGGCGCTCATTTGGGGTATCAAGGGTTAATCGATCAGAAACTACTCCTGCTAGACCCAGACAGCGTCGCCAATTGTATTCAACACGGCGGGACGATCTTAAAAGCAGACCGTTGTCTCGCTTTTTATGATAAAACCGTCCGTGATCAATGCCGCATTTTTCTTAAAAAAGAGCAGATTGATGGATTAATTGTGATTGGAGGAAACGGCACTTTCCAGGGGGCCTTACTATTAACTCAGGAAGGCGGGCCCCCTGCCATCGGCATTCCCGGAACCATTGATAACGATATTCCGAACACCGAATATACCATCGGTTTTGATACCGCGCGTAATACAGCCCTGCATGCCATTGATAATATCCGTGACACGGCCTCAAGCCACAACCGTCATTTTTTAGTAGAAGTCATGGGACGTAAATCAGGGTTTCTCGCGGTTGATGTAGGTATTGCGGGAGGCGCTGAAGTCATCCTGATTCCTGAATATGAAACCTCCATTGAGACACTTGCTGAAAAAATCACTCGGCATAAGCGGCCAAAACAAAGCTCAATCATAGTCGTTGCAGAGGCTGATCAACCCGGACGAAGTTTACAATTAGCAGCACAACTTGAAAAATTGACAAATATCACTTACCGAGTCTGTATTTTGGGCCATATGCAGCGCGGCGGC
>AMFJ01001039.1_pt1 | contig 14756 bp, 9 predicted proteins | sample 427208 | NCBI WGS metagenome assembly AMFJ01 (sample SAMN02954298, study PRJNA114691) | groundwater metagenome | biome: aquatic; feature: subsurface aquifer; material: sediment; isolation source: subsurface aquifer sediment | place: USA: Rifle, CO | collected 2008-08
TTATTTTGCTCATTTCAAACCCCCTATATGTAAGATGGCAACTTTTATATTCTTTAATAATAATTACAGCTTATTGGGATATTGTAAAGTTGATAATATTGGTCTTTATAATTTATCTTAATAGGCTTGAGAAAAGCATAAATACAGGGTATAATCATAGTAGTTCTTAAGGTTCATAAGGTTATAAGGTTTCTAAAGCTTGTAAATTCATAAAGTTTGTAAAGCTTAATATGTCTAAATTTGAAAAAATAGAAGATATAATTGCATGGCAAAAATCAAGAACTTTAGTTTATGATATATATCTTGAATTCAAAAATTGTAGAGATTTTGGTTTCAGAGATCAAATACAAAGAGCTTCTATTTCTGTTATGAATAACATTGCTGAAGGTTATGAAAGAAAAGGAAATAAAGAATTCATGAAGTTTCTGTACATTTCAAAGGGTTCATGTGCAGAAGTGAGATCAATGCTGTATGTTGGAATGGACTTGGAATATATAAAAAAAGAACAATTTGAAAATCTATATAAACAAACAATGGAAATATCAAAGATGTTATCGAGTTTAATAAAAGCACTTTGCTTATAACTTTATACCTAACATTGAACTCTAATAACCTTATAAACCTTATAGCTTTAAAAACTTTATAACTAATATTGAACTCCAATAACCTTATAAACTTTAAAACTTTAAAACTTTATAACTTTATAACTTTAAAACTTTATAACTTTATAACTTTATAACTAACATATGAAAATCCTATTTTTTAATTATGAATTCCCACCGCTTGGTGGAGGAGCTGGAAATGCTTCCTACTATATTTTGAATGAATATGCTAAGAATCCCAATGTGGAAGTTGATTTCGTAACTGCTTCCGTAGATGAACAATATCACTTATTCAAAATAGGGGAAAATATTTCAGTTCACAGAATTCCCATAGGAAAAAATGCAGCTAATATTCATTTTCAAACTAAAAAAGATTTGATTTCTTACACCTGGAAATCTTTTTGGTTTGCTAGGGATTTGGCAAAGAAAAACAAGTACGACCTTACTCATTCCTTTTTTACTGTTCCATGTGGTTTCATTTCGATGCTTCTTAAGTGGGAATTTGGTTTGCCTTACATAATCTCCCTTCGCGGCAGTGACGTTCCGGGGTACAGTGAACGTTTTGTTGGATTGTATCACTGGGTAACGCCAACTATTTTAAAAATTTGGAAGCATGCTACTTTTGTAATTTCAAATAGCCAAGGCTTAAGGGAGCTCGCACTTAAATCCAACCCTAAAAAAGAAATCGGAGTGATTTATAATGGAATCGATATTAGAGAATTTTATCCTGCTCCTGAAAAAAAGGACCAAGATAAGTTTACTATCATTTGTGTTTCGCGGGTTACTCCTCGCAAGGGGATTAGATTTTTAATACAAGCCCTGAAGCTCCTATCTGGTCGTTACAATCACATTAGATTAATAATTGTGGGAGATGGGAATGAGAAACAATCACTTGAGGACTTGGTTTTGTCTTTGGACCTTAGGGATAAAGTTGAATTTGCAGGAGCGATTCCACATGAAAAAGTTTTTGAATATTACCAAAAAGCAGATGCTTTTGTGCTGCCTTCATTGAATGAAGGAATGAGTAACGTGATGCTGGAAGCTTTAGCATCCGGCCTTCCTCTTGTAGCAACAGATACCGGAGGTACGAGAGAATTATTGAGTGATGAGGTTAATGGTTTTATTGTTCGCATGAGAGATGCTGATGACCTCGAAGAAAAAATTGAAAAATTAATTATAAAACCAGATCTTCAGCAGAAAATGGGGCAGGAAAGCAGAAACTTGGCTGAAAAACTTAGCTGGAGTAACGTAGCTGCTGAATACGAGGATCTTTATCAGAAAATTTATAATTTGAGAAAGATTAGGGAGCAATAGTGAGATATCAAATCTAATGAAGATGAAGAACTAGGGAAATAAGTTTCATAATTCCTAAATCCTAATTTCTAATTCCCAATAAATATTAAATGACTTAATTTTGAAATTTGACATTTGTTTCTTTGGGATTTTATTTGACATTAGAAATTTAGATTTTAGATTTAAAATATAAATATGCGCATTAATCATAAAAGAGCAATTAAATTTCTAAGTAAATTGATTGTTTCCCTAGCTTTCGTGGCTTGGCTTGTTTCTAAAACAAACTGGAGCGAAGTCTCTTTTTACGTACAAAAAATTTCGGTTTTTCATATCGCAGCATATGTGGCTGTATTGCTTCTGGGAATGATTATATCTGCATGGAAATGGAAAATGCTTCTTGCTCACAAGGAAATTAATGTCAGCCTTAAGAAATGTTTCCAGCTTTATTTAACTGGTGCTTTTATTAATAATTTCATGCCTTCAACTATTGGAGGTGATACATATAGGGCTTATCAAATAGGAAAACAACATCAGAAATTTCACGCAGTTAGCTCGAGCGTTGTTTTTGATCGTTTAAGTGGATTATTCTCTCTGATGATTTTGACTGGTATAATTTCAATATTTAAATGGAAGGAAATTGTAGCTTTTCCTGAGTTGAGATTCACCGTAGTGGCAATATTGCTTTTAATGCACGGATTTATTTTCTTTGGGATATTGATAAAATTTGGTTTTTGGAAAAAGATAGCAGTAAAATTTCCTAAATTTATTAGGGAATTTGCAGTAGAATTGGCCGGTTTTCGCCAAAAAGGTACATTTTGGAAAGCAATAGGAATTTCCGTGTTGTTTTCTTTTGTTGGGTTGGCACTTGTAAACGGTGTGCTTTTTTGGAGTTTGGGAATAAATGTTTCAATCACTGATTATCTCTCAGTAATTTTCTTGGTAAGTATTATTTCTTCACTTCCAATAAGTATTAATAATATTGGAGTTAAAGAATGGGCCTATGTCACCTTCTTTGGTTTTTTTGGCGTTCAAGCAAGTGCTGTTGTTGCCGTAGCTTTACTTAGTAGGGCACTTCAAATGATCGTGAGCTTCACTGCATTGCCAATTTACTTGAAGGCTAAAAAGTAGCTTCATTGAGTTATAAGTTGAATTTTAATAAGCCGCCACATGAAAATTGTTGGCGGCTTATTTTTATTTTGTTGTATTTTCGAATTGGGAAGACGGAATATGCAGAGTTTGATGATTTTTTTGAGAGCGATCTTTTTTATAATAAAAATCCACCTCAATATTTTCTTTGATAGTTACTTCTGCGTAGGAATCATACCAAGTGACAAGCTTGTTTTCACTTCGTTCCATGCCTGGAATTACAAAATAGCGCACACCATCAATTTCATTTAGCTCTAGTTTTTCAATGTGGCCTGAAAAAACTCCCATTACTCCGTATTTGGAAAACATATGCTTAAGCCTATCCCTATCATCCAGGGGAAGGGTTTTATCGCCTGGTGCAAGATTCATTGCTTCAACTGGATAATGTACGAAAACTATTTTCCTGAGATTGTTATCAGATGCAAACTCTTTTTCGAGCCATTTAAATTGCGATTCAGAAATATCATAAATGTCATCATCCCCATTGTCTTCAGTGTCGTTTCCGCTTAGCACATATGCGCTAAGATTTTGTTTTTCAATGTGATAATATGGTTTTTCTAATTTAGTTTCTTGAAGCCATTGCTGTTTTGTGAGACCTCTTAAATCATGATTTCCTAGGACGTTGTAAAAAGGAAAATTTAGCTTGCTAAAATGCTGAGTTAGATATCTTATATCTCTTAATGATTTTTCTCCCTCACGATTAGTTCCATCGATAAAGTCGCCATTCTGCAACACTAAGTCAGGTTTAAAAATTTCGTTCATTTTTAGATTGAAAGTTTCCAGAGTATCCTTGGTTTGTGGATTAAATGTGAGATCCTTTTTTAGTTTCGCATGTATGTCTGTTATAAATCCTATTTTATAAGTTTGATTTTTTGGAACGAGTGCAGAAACCGTGAATCTGTGTAGCGTATCTGAGAATTTTAAGTCAAACTCATCCGAATATTTTAAAAGTTCATTTTCCGTTTTATTTTTTTCCGTAATAAGGAAAACAAGCGGATTTTCATCTAGTGCATCTATAGAGAAGGATTCTATTTTAATGTTTTCTTTGGATAAGATGTATTCTACTGATCTTTCAAATTCAAAAGGCATTAAGAAGGGCTTCATGTCAGAATTTTTTTGAGAAGAGGAAGATATGAATTTTGATATCCCCTTAGCTTCCCCTAAGCTTATTCCTCCATAAACGCTTTCTTTCGCCTGATAATTTTCCAAGTCATATGTTTTTTTATATGAAGAGATGTTTGCAATCGAAACACCGAGTGCCAATATGACTACAAGCAAGAAGGCGAATTTACGATTAACTTTTTTGAAAATAAAATCTGCGATAACTCCAAAAAAGAAGAAGGGAAGAAAGATTAAAATCATAAAGAACCTTAAATTAAGTTCTTTGGCAATAGGGAGGAATAAAATAAATGAAAGGGAAGTTATGAATGTTATAAGCATAAGGAATTCTTTTTTCTGCTTATTTTTCTCCTCTTTCAATTCTTTGAGAGCCAAAATGAATCCAATAATAAAGAACATTATTCCCAAGGAAAAAAGGTATATTTCCAAAACATTTTTTGATGCAACTAATTTAAGGGGTCTGATCCAATTTTTTTCAGGTTCCTGCCCTGATAATGCGTAAGTGTTTCCTTGGAAGAAAAACTGTCCATCTAGTAGGAGATTGTTTAAGAGAGAAGAATTTTTTTCTGTTTTAGAACCTGCTCCTTGAAAAAAAGATGAAATATTTTCGCCATTATTCCGGATGTCATGCAAAAAGAATGGAGTATGTAGGAATAAAATTACGAGTAATGTTGCCGCTATATTCAGTATCGGAATTTTTCTTTCTTTTAAGAAGGTATATGTGTGAGCAGCTAAAAAAATAAGAGGCATAAGAATGAACAGGGTAGTATGCAGTTGCATGGCAATGCCCATTGTCAGCGCTAGTAAAATATTCCATTTCAGACGCTTCTCTTTTTCTGCTTGCAGTAGTTTGAGTATTGCCCAAAGGAAAACAAAAAGAAAAAATGGAATAGCATTAGGGTTCCAGGCAAAACGAGTGTAGCGAATGGCATAATAGGAAGTGGCATAAAGAAGCGTTAAGACAAGCGATACATTGGCTGAAAAATAAAATCGAAAAAGCAAAAAGAAAATATAAATGGATGCCACTCCTAATATTGGAATTATAAATGCGATTCCTTCTGGAGTGTTTCCAAAAACAAGACCTGAAAAGTACTCGAGATAATAAAATGCCGGACCCAGGTTAAAAGTGGTTCCTCCAGCTTTTGGCCCCAGGAGAGGAAATTGACCTTTTTCAATCATGGCTTCCACTATCTTAGTGTCACGTACTTGGTCTGCATTAAAACGTGCCAGATTGGAAAAGTCACTAAGTCGAAGATAAGCACCAATAATTATTATGGCAAAAAGAATTATGTAGACATTGTTTACCTTCAGCCAGTTTAGAAATTTTTTATACCCATTTAGATTTGACATCGTTTTATTGTATTTGATTATTATTCAAGTAAATATCTTATTTTTCAATCCGATCAAATTCAGGCGAAGGTATTTCAAGCGTCTGATATTTTATTTCTTCCGGATTTTTTTTATATAGCATTTTTATTGAAATATCATCATCTTTCTGAGTAATTTCATAGTAAGAATGGAGCCAGGAAACTTCTTCATCTTTACTCTTGAAAACTCCTGGTAGTACTTGATGTATAACATCATTCTCGTTCTTGCGATAAAGTATTTCATTATGTCCGGATATTATTATGTCGACTCCTTTTTCTGCAAAAAGCCTTTTGATATTCTCAGCTTGCTGAGAAGAGAACTCCTTTTCCGATTTTAAGCGTGGGCTTATTTCTGATCTTGTAATTAGTGGCACATGTGTAAATACTATCACTTTTTTACTTTCTGATGAATCAAGCGTTTCATTTAACCAATCTATTTGTTTTGAAGATAAGGCATAATATTGATTCTGAAAATCTTCAATGCCATCCAAGATTATCAATCTGGTGTTTTTGCAGTCCCTATAGTAGTAAGTTTCATTGTTGCCAGTTTCTTTAAGCCAAAGCTCTTTTGGAACTCCGCCGTCTCGAGTTTCATGATTTCCCATCATATGCAGAACAGGAGATTTTAATTTTTTGAAATGGTCTATTGATATCGAAAAGACACTGCGGGCGATTTCCGTTTCTTTTTCTCTCCCATCTATCAAATCTCCTCCTTGCACCACAATATCTGGATGAAAATCATCATTCATTGCATTTATGAATTGTAAAAGGGGTATTCTGGATTCATTTCTGATTGTTTCGGTGCTAGATTTTGAATATGATGCATGCAAATCGGTAATGAATCCTATTTTGCATCCTGTTTCGGAAAAATCATTGGCTGTTTCAGTATCAGGTGCTTTTTTATTAAATTCCCGAAATAAGACCAGTGATACAACTAGCAATACGATTAAAAGGGGAATTATTAATCCCAATTTCTTTTTTGAGAGTAACAAGAAATGCTCGTTAATGATTTTTCGAAAATTGATCATAATTATTTTTCAAACTTTATGATCTTGATGTAATTATCCGGACGATTATCAATTAGTAATTGCCAAACAAAATCTTTATTAAGTTTATCGAAATAGTAATCACTGTCTTTTTGCGAAGTGTTATTGGTAAACACAAAGCGATTATTAAGCTTCAATTCTCCGCGCTTGGAAATCACAAAATAATCAGGGGTGACTTTGCTTAAATCTATTTTGCGGCTTCTTAGGCATTTCCCTTCAAAGAAACGACACACAGTATCACTATTGGACCAAATAATGAGGTCCTTTGCATTTGAAAGGGAATTTAGATGCTGTGCAGCTTCATAAGAACCATGACCCCATGAATCATGGATGGAGAATTTTTCAGGCAAGAGAATATTTGCATAGCTGAAATAAAACGGACGCAATGACCAAAGTGTGGACAGCCCCAATAAAGATAATAAAATGGATGCGATGAGAAATATTTTTGCATCTTTTAATCTGAATTTTTGGCCGATTTCACTGACCGCAGCTACTCCCAAAATGGCAAACATTGGATACAATAATATGGTATAGCGCACATTTGTGATTATTCCGGCAAATATAGTTGAGGCAAAATACGCAATAGAAAATGTGATAGTGGTAAATGCTATGGCAGCATTTTCATCCATAATTTTTCTTTTTAAAGATCTGACAGTAAGTATAAGGATAAAAACAAAGAAGAACGGCTTTAATGAAAAAATGAAAGGATAAGCTTCCATTACGAAAAGTTCCGCGTTTTTTAATATCGGATTTGTCCGTTTGTCTATAAGTGGCTTAAAATTGAATTCTTTTGGTTCGTTTGCGTATGCCGCATCGCGCAATGCGTCTACCCTGGCTAATTTTTGATCTGTCCAAACATTGAGTAGGGAAGTTGAGATTAAAATCAAGAAAAGAGCACATGCAATACTTGCTAAGACATGACGTTTGGATGCAAGTATTTTTGAAATTTTTCCGATCAGGTTTTTCTTGTAATTAGCTAAGAGGAAAATTCCCAAAAATGCGATGAAGAGCAATATGATACTTTTGATATTTAAGAATTGGGAAATTCCCTTGAATAGATATTCCGGATGCACGAAAACAGCCGGAAGCAGAAGTGAAAAAACAGTAATAGACATAATGAAAACTTTTGTGATATCCAGGACCATCGATCTGAGTTTTTTCCAATCAGTTTTTTCAGCTTCTGACGGACTTTGGAATATGATTTTTGATATTTCAGCAAGACCGTAAAACAAGAAAAGCATGAAAGCTGTGTATTTTGACAGCAAAGCAAAACCTGTAAGGATTCCGCAGAGTATCAGAAATTTTTTTTGTTTGGCATTATTGAGGTATGCCAAATAGGAAAACATGGATAATCCTCCGAAGATCCAAAAAAAACTGTCCGGATTAATTATTTGCGATATCCCAACCAAAATAGGATTGAAAGCTATAAAAAGTGTCGCTGCCAAGGCTTTCCAGTTTGAATTAAAAGCTTTGCTTGATAAATAGAAGAATAAGAGGAGAGATAAAGTGGAAAATACAAGTACGGGAAATCTGAATGCGAAATTTATTTTTTCGCTTTGTGGGGCATTGTATTTTTCGAAAACACCAGACATGCCAGGATCAGTGACTGCTACCATCTGATCTTTTTCCGGATCGGGATATTTCAGTAATCCGAACCCTGAAACAAGTGCGACAGTTACACCAGGCTTGTCATTGATATATGTATCTTCCCATTCTTGGTTTCCAATTGCTTGCCAGTATTGTTGTATCCTGCCGTATTTCCAAAGGTGCTCATCGGTTGTTTCAAATTGCGCTAAGTGGAAAAATCCGAATGCAAAAAAACTTATGACTGAAAAGAGCAAAATTGAGAATATTATAATTTTTTCCTTGGTAATATTCATGATAAATATAGTTTATGAGTTATTTTTAAGAGTTATCTTTTGCTTGCAAATGCATTTCCTTTTTCGGCACGCTCTTGATCAGTAATCAGAGTTTGTTTTTTGCTATCCTGCTTTATTTTTCGAGCACGCTTTTGGATGAAATACTCATTATCCAAAAGCTCAAAGATACTCTCGTATCAGTTGGCCGAAAAACAAAACAGGATGGCAAAAGTTGCATTGATTATTGATATGATTGTTTTGCAAAGCTATGTATTGTTCATGATACACTAATCATGCATCACTGCCTCTAAATCATATTTTTTGTTACGTAGCATGCTACGTAACAAATTGCGTAATTAATTATTTACTTTAAATACTTTTATATATTGCGCGGGTCTATTATTAACAAGAAGCTCATACACAACATCCTCTTTTTGGTTATAATATTTTGCAAAATTGAAAACTTCATGCGAGGCGAGCCTTGATTGGCTTCTGACCATGCTAGTCGTACGTGATTTACGTCCCCATGAAACGGCTACGTAATCTAAGGAGACACCCTCCAAATCTTTGTAGGATAAATCTCCATAGCAATGTCCTTTAAAGAAAGTGCAGACACCTTTTTTGTCAGTCCATATGGTTAAATTTTCCGCATTGGGGAGTGAATTTAAATATTCAGCTACTTCATAGGAACCAGGACCCATATCTTTCAGATCAAGGTAGTGTTCATTTGGTAAAAGGGAAGATGCGTAGCTTAAATAGAATGGTTTCGAAAAATGCAGCGAAATGGCTGAGAATGTGATTACGAATAATAAAAATATTTTGAAATAATGTTTATTGAAAGCGTATTTCTTTTCGGCTATTGAAAATAGATGTTCAAGACTTATGCCTGACATTATTAATAGTAGCGGATAAAGCATTATTTGATAGCGGCTTGTGGACACCACGTTGTTTACAGTTGTTCCGAGATAATAAGAGAAGATAAACAGTATTAAGAAAACGATGATGTTTGATTGTTCATTTCCTTTTGTTCTCTTATGGAGAAGTATAATTCTTGAAATCATTACCGAGGTGGCGATTATGGCTATGGGAGAAACCGCAAAAAGAAGAGGGTAAAAATTTGAAAAGAAAAGTGCTAGGAATCCGTTATCTCTGAATGATGTTTTTGGTGAAGCTAAAATTTCTTCGAAGTTGAATATCTGCATGCCGGAATAGACATTGGAGAAAATGATTATGACGGCTCCGACAAAAACACTACAGATAAGTATTGAGAGGAAATTCTTATTTGAAATCAGAAAATTCAGAATTTTTTTGATCAGTTTATTTTTAAACAGTGAAATATCAAAAATAAGCAAAAGGAAGAATGCGGCAAAAATCGGCCAAGTAGAGGTAAATGCTTGGCTTAGTATAGTGCCTTCGAAAAGACGCCAGGGTTTGAGCCATGTGCCCGGATAGAAGGCGTAAAAAGTAGCTAATGAAACTACTGTAATCATCAAAAAATCCCTGATAGATGAAAACAGATATTTTCTAAGTGTTATTTTTTCATAGCGATGATTGTTGAAAATGAATTCCGCAAAAAGCATTAAGAATAAGAATATGTACAGGATGTTTGCAACATATTTAGTCAATATGGAAAGACCAAGTAAGAATCCGGTTAGGTATAGATACGATGCGGAGCGTCTTTTTTGATATGTTAGAAAACTCAAGAGTGAGAGCGGAGCAAAAATCCAAAGCAACGCATCTGGATTGATTATGCGGCTCATGCCGATCAAGATAGGTGAAAGACCAATCATGCTGGTTGCTAAAATTGCGCTGCGTGAGCCTAGAAGACGTTCAAGTATGAAATAGAAAAATGAAAGTGAGAGAACTGCAAAAATAAGGATTGGTAACCTGAAGGCTTTATTCATTACTTCATTATCAAGAAGTTTGGATCCTTCCACCTTAGGGTCGTATAATTTAGGGTTCACTTCGGTTAGTCCAACTCCAGAAACAAGAGCAACTGTAATCCCTGGCTTATCGCTTATATTTGTATTATTCCAATTCATTTGACGAATGTTTTTCCAGAAACTTGGAATACGGTCAAATGTCCAAAGAGGTTCATCAACAGCAGAAAATTTGCCTATATTGTATGTTCCAAAAAAACCAGCAATTAGCATTACAAAAAGAAGGAAAGTTAAAGTCCATTTTCCTTGGGATCTTACCCATTGTTTTGCGGTTTGGTTTTCATCGCCTTTTTTAATTTCAAGAGATGGAATTTTGTTTAGGATCAGGAAAGAAGTACTCAATGCATATATTCCAGCGAAAAGAAAAAATAAAACATTAAGCTCCGGTTTCCAAGTCAGTATCGTCAAAACTAAGGCGATTTCGAATGGCAAAAAAACGAGTAATAATTTTTCTATCAAGGCAGCGACCTTGCGCTTTCGATGTAACGAAAAAAAGATGCCAGCTAAAGTGGCAATTAAAATTAAAAATATTACATAAAACACATCTGGATTTTGAGTTTCCTTGAAAATGGAAAACAGGGATTTTCGATTAGCTAAAAATGTCATGTTTGCAGCAAGCAGTATTGAAATTGATGCCAGGGAAACGTATAATTTTTTATTAAAAAAAGCTTTTAATTTTTGCATATTTTTGTTTGCTGAAGGGCAAATAATGTATTATAATAGGCTAAGAGTATGACTCTAATATAATATAAAAAAATCAAAAAAGAAAGTGATTAAAATTACTCAAAAGCAATTCTTGATTGCAACCATGATAGCGGTTTTTGCGCTTGGAATTTTTTTGCGTTCGTATAATTTCGCGGATTGGCTTCATTTTGAACTAGATCAATCCAGAGATGCCATGGTTATTGACTCAGCACTGGATAATGGACCAGGTGAATTGCCACTACTTGGGCCAAAGGCTGCCGGAACATATCTAAGATTAGGACCAATTTTCTATTATTTTCAGTATTTAGGAGGGGTGATATTTGGACAAGCTCCCGAGGCGTATGCTTATCCGACCATGTTTTTTTCGATACTTTCAATTCCGCTCCTGTATCTTTTCTTGAGAAGGATATTTAATAGTTGGCTTTCTTTGGGATTGACAGCTGTTTCTTCAGTCTCTGTTTTTTTGGTTATGTATGGAAGATTTGCCTGGAACCCTAATGCGATTCCATTTTTTGTCTTGCTGACTTCTTATGCTCTTTTGCGAGCCGCTAGTAAAGAAGAGAAAAAGCCCGCGCTTTGGTTGACGGTTTGTGCTGGTGCCCTCGCAGTTGCTATGCAGCTTCATTTTTTGGTTTTCATCTCACTTCCTTTGGCTGTGGTGGTATTTCTTTCTATAAAGAGGCCGAAAATAAATTGGAAGGGATGGTTAGGTAGCGTGGCAATTTTTATGTTTATTTACACGCCGGTGATATTGAATGATATCCAGACGAGCGGAGCTAATACTCAGGAATTTTTTAAGGCAATTACTGAAAAATCAAGCAAGGGAGAGAGTCATACTTTGGTAGATAAAGTTGTGCGGGCTTATATGGAATCTGCGCGTGGATCATTTTTGGTCCTTTCTGGACAAGAGCAAATGGAAATACCATCCTTGAATTTTAATAAAAGTATTGTAAATCCAGTTGAAATAAAGTGCTCCGAAAAATGTCAAAAAAATGTCTGGCTTGGAATATTGGCAATCATTGTATATACGGCTGGAATAGTATTATTGGTAGTTAGATTTTTAAAAGAAAAAAATACAGACAAGAAAAATTTATTATTGCTAGTAGGAATATGGCTAACTATAATTTCCGGACTTTTTGTGCCGATATCATTTGACCTTGCACCAAGATTTTTTCTTCTTTTGATTCCGATAACATTTGTTATTTTTGGTCTGATTTTGGAATTTCTGGAAAAAAGATTTAGATGTAGGAATTTCTTGATTCTGTTTGTGAGTCTTCTTTTGGTTATTTTGAACTTAGTATCTGTGCAAGCAAGATTCTCTCAGCTTGCTGGAGCTATTCATGGCCGCGTCGACAATAAATCAGACAGGATCCTTAAAGAAAATAACCGCGTGACACTCGAGCAACAATTGGCTATGGCTGATTATATGGAAATTTTCCATAGAGAAAATGGAGCAATTGTCTATCTTAATAGCGAACCGTTTTATCGTCGCTCAATTCTTTATCACGTGGGAAGAAAAGGAATTCCTTATGAAGATTTGAGAGGAGCAAAAGTTTATCGCAAGGGAAATTATTTTACAGCTTATGTAACAAACTCCTCAACTGATAAAAAAGTTTCCAAATATCTGATTAATTTTGATATCGCTGAAAAGAAATCTTTTGGAACTATGACTGTTTTTCGATTAACACCCAAGGAAAGCTCGATTGTAGCTGAACAGCAGGAAGTAAAGCCGAAGAAAAAAACAACCAAGAGTCGAACTCCTGGTGTGCCGGAAAGATACACATGGTCAGAAATTTTCAATTGAAATTGAAAATTTCAGAAAATCTAAAATCCAAATTTCCAATTTCAAATAAAGTTCAAATGAATAATGTTGAAAAAAGAATTTTTGATTTGTAGTTTTAGATTTTATTTGTCATTAGGATTTTGTCATTTAGATTTAAACAATAATCAATCAGGAATATGAAAAAAAAGAAAGTATTATTAATTTTGTTTGCAATCATCTTAATTGGCGCCGCTTTAAGGTTTTATAAATTAGGGGAGTTGTCGTTTGTGGCTGATGAATTTCTAGACATTAATTCATCTTACGCTTATTCGCAAACAGGAATTTGGCAATCATGGGACTTTAATCGCGGGCAAGTTAATGCTGAAAATGAGTTTGCACCCAGAGATGAGAGAGCATGGCTTTATAAGATCCAAGTCGCGCAGCTCTTTAAGTATTTTGCGCCCACTGAAGGTGTAGCACGAAGCATAAGCGCGCTTTGGGGAGTAATAAGCATCGCCCTGATGTTTTTGGTTGCCAAAAGCATGACTGGTAAAAAAGATATTGGGCTCATCAGCGCCCTTCTTTTCGCAGTGAGCATAAGTGGCCTGGTTTTCGATAGAAGACTAAGGATGTATGCCATGTTCTTTCCATTATTCTTGTTGTTCTCTTGGCTAACCTTCAAGTTTTATGAAGGCAATTATGGGGGCAAGCATAAATGGTGTAAGAAGTTTTCACAGAAATTTTCAATCAATCCGATGTATTTGATTCCAGCTATTGCAATTGGAATTTTAAGTCTTGCAGTACATGATCTTACTGTTAGCATGGCGGCTATCTTCGCAACTTACGTTCTAGTTCAAGCTGTAAAAAGCTTCAAGAAAAAGGATTGGATAAATAAATATTCAGTTACTTTGGCTGTGATAATATCTTTAACGGTGGCATTATTTGCTTTAGCAGCATCTCAAATCGGAAAATATGCAGCTGGAATTAAATTTTTTAACGATAATTTCAGTTATTTTTCAATTATTTTTACTGATTATTCACATCCGCTCATCGCAGCGTTGTTAGTAGTGGTTGGGATTGTTTATCTCACCAGGAGGAAGGAATATTCCAAACAAGGTTTATGGCTTGCCGTTTCGTTTCTGGTGCCGCTGCTTATGGCCACTTTTCTCTGGAGAAGAAATGCTGGTCCGCAATATATATTTTTTGCTCAGTCATTTGAAATAATATTGATATCAACCGGAATATACGCGGTGGGTAAATATTTCAAAAAAAACCTTTCTATTAATGAGCCAAAAAAGGCTTTTGCAGTAGCTATATTATTGTTGTTAGTTGTGCTTCCAAATTGGGCTTATTTCTTTGAGAAAAATAATGTCTATAGTCAGACCTCTGATTCGGAAAACCCTAATTATCGAAGTATCTTCACCTATTTCAAGAAGAAGAAAAATGCTGATGACGTACTCGTAACTAGAAATTTTAGGAACTATTATTTTAGCGGACAAAATGTTAAAGTGTATGATTTCGGTGGGGAATTGTCTGAAGAAAAGTTCCCGCTTATTGAGCTAGAAAAAATTGTTTCCCAAAATAAATCAGGCTGGGTAATACTTTCAAATAATGATGAACGTTATATTGCTAATGACGCCATGGCTTTTATGGAAAAAAACATGGTTAAGATTAATGATGTGGCAGTGAGAGGAGATGTGATGGTGTATAGATGGGGAAACTAAATAAAATCCTAAATCTAAATTTCAAATTTTGAATAATAAAAAACTATTAACACATCGAGTTAATAGTTTTTTTATGAATAAATGATTCCTGATGCAAATTTGAAACAAGAGCATCCTTAACCATTCCTTTTCCTTTTTCACCACGCTTTTGGATGAATGCTCAATATCCAAAAGCTCAAACTCGCTCTCGCTC
>AMFJ01033658.1_pt1 | contig 14747 bp, 11 predicted proteins | sample 427208 | NCBI WGS metagenome assembly AMFJ01 (sample SAMN02954298, study PRJNA114691) | groundwater metagenome | biome: aquatic; feature: subsurface aquifer; material: sediment; isolation source: subsurface aquifer sediment | place: USA: Rifle, CO | collected 2008-08
AGCCGGAGGAAGCTGGTAAGCTACTCTATTTGATTGATATCAAATTAATAACAACAACTTCGGATTTTGTTCCTATTCTGTATTTTGGGCCCCACAATCCAAGACCGGATGAAACGTAGTATTGTGTATTTCCCTTTTTGAAATAGCCGTACGAATGTTCAAAAAACAGTTTGACCAACAGGTTCCCTGGCCAGAACTGTCCATTGTGAGTATGACCGGAGACCTGAAGGTCGACTCCGTTTTTTAATGCGTCGTTCAGGTCTTTTGGCTGGTGATCCATAAGAATCAGAGGCAGTTTTTTATCCGTATTCTGCAAAATTGAATCCAGTGAGGCTCTATTTCTATTCGTTAAGTCGTCTCTGCCTGCAATATACAATGCATTTGCTACCAGAACTGTGGAGTCTTTCAAAAATGTAATTCCAGACTCTTTGATGTAGTCATAAATTTTTTCCCGATTCCTGCCGTAAAACTCATGGTTTCCGGTTATTGCATATACTCCGTTTGGAGCATAAAGCGAACTCAGCTCCTCTTTCATATTTTGATTTATAAGTGAATGAGGGTCTCTGTCTGCAATGTCTCCTGCAAGAAGAATAATATCCCCGTTTTGCGAATTGATAAGATTCACATATTTTTTAAGGTCATGCTTATTTATATACGAGCTTAAATGAATATCGCTGGCCATTACCAGTTTCATTTTCCCTCCGGGAAGCGGCTTGTTTACATTAACAACAACTGTCGTAATTTCCGGATTATTGAATTTGTAGTTCCCGTAGGCAAGAAGTGAGGTAATACTCAGAACTCCAAAAATAAGGAGCACAGATTTAACAAACTGGTAATTATCCTTTACATACACCGGATAAAAGTCAAAAAACCTGTTTAACAGACGAATAATGTCTAATCCTAAAACAAAAATCGCAAAATAAATGAGGGCAATAACCCATGTAAAGCCTATTGCCGAAAGTATAACTGCAGTCGCTTCGCGCATATTGTCGCCTAAAAACATCTTTACAAAGAAGGCTGCCATTGAGCCTAAAAAAATTATTGAATAGATGATTTTAAGCCACAAAACAGGAGGAAGCGCCTGCAAACCCCTGATATACACATAAGAACTAAGACCTAAAAAAGAAGTGAGAACAATTACGAAAGCGTAAATCATATAGAATATTATAAGTTGCAAAAATAACATTTAACTTTACTTATTGTTTGAATTACTACATACTATTATGAGAATTATATTAATAGCCGCTTTACTTTTGATATACTCCTGCGGCAATAAAGAAAGGTTGTATACTCCATCCTTTAACAGTAACCTTGAATATAGTACCGATGGATACTCTGCCGATTACCTCGGAGAAAATTTTATTAAAAGACATATAATCCTAAAGGAGGATTTTGACGGTCCGGCAATAGCTACACTTGTTATGAGAACTGTTCCGGCAAATAGCGATACTGCGGTTCTCTACATACACGGATACAGTGACTATTTCTATCAGGCAGAACTTTCGGAGCTGGTTCAGCGTGAAAACATGACATTTTATGCTCTTGAACTGAGGCGCTACGGTCGCTCAAAACTTCCTCATCAAATCTGGTACGATCTTAGAGATATTTCCGATTATTTTGAAGAGATAGACTCATCTATCAATATTATTAATCGCGATGGTTATACCAATATTATACTAATGGCCCACTCTACCGGCGGTCTTACCGCTTCTCTTTATGCCGCATCAAAAAAAGAGAATCTGCCTGTAATATCGCTTGTGCTCAACAGCCCTTTCTTCGATTTTAACATGAACGGTTTTAACGAAACAATAGGAGTCCCAATAATTTCATTAATGGGAAAACTATTTCCGAACATGGTTGTAAACAAAAGTGTAAGTCCGGTAAATTGCATGAGCTTGCACAGCAGTTATTACGGTGAGTGGAATTTTGACACAATAATGAAGCCTGTTAAGTCGCCTCTTGTTACAGCAGCATGGGTAAGGGCAATCAACAGGGGTCAGAAGCAGTTGCAAAAAGGCATCAAAATTGGATGTCCTGTTTTAGTCATGACTTCGGATTCTAGTTCAGTTGGAATGAAGTTTCGCAAAGAACATCTCGAGAGCGATACTGTTCTCGATGTAGAGGACATTCAGAATTTTTCTAAAAAAATTGAAGGGAAAACAGATCTGATGATCTTTCCAAATGGGATGCACGACCTTGTCCTCTCACGCAAAGAGGTGAGAGACAAGGTGTATAGCTCAATGTTTAAATGGATTAAAGAAGCTTCTTAAAAAAGTCGTTTCCTTTGTCGTCTACCAGAATGAATGCAGGGAAGTTTTCAACTTCTATCTTCCATATTGCCTCCATTCCAAGTTCGGGATATTCAAGAACCTCTACTTTTTTAATGCTGTCCTGTGCAAGTATTGCAGCAGGGCCGCCAATACTGCCCAGATAGAATCCGCCGTATTTCTGGCAGGCATCCGTAACTTGCTGGCTTCTGTTGCCTTTGGCAATCATAATCATACTTCCTCCATGACTCTGGAAAAGATCGACATACGAATCCATTCGACCTGCAGTTGTAGGGCCAAAGGAGCCGCTTGCCATTCCAACGGGAGTTTTTGCAGGGCCTGCATAGTAAATTGGATGATCCTTCAGGTATTGAGGCAGCCCTTTACCGGCATCAATGCGTTCTTTTAATTTTGCGTGAGCAACATCCCTTGCCACTATAATCGTTCCGTTTATTAATAGGAATGTTGAGACAGGGTATTTGGAAAGATCGGCCAAAACTTCCTTCATAGGGCGGTTAAGGTCAATCTTTATTCCTCCCACCTGTGCAGCACTTCCTGTCCTCAAATTTACAGGCACAAGACGGATTGGATTTGAGTCAAGTGTCTCAAGCCATATCCCCTCTTTGTTGATTTTTGCTTTAATATTTCTGTCGGCACTGCACGACACTCCCATTCCAACCGGGCAGGATGCGCCATGCCTTGGAAGTCTTATTACTCTTATGTCATGGGCAAAGTACTTGCCACCGAACTGTGCTCCAATTCCGAGAGAATTTGCCGCTTTCAACAATTTCGCCTCCATCTCAAGGTCCCTGAATGCATGACCCTCTTCGCCACCTTTCTTTGGCAAATTATCCAGATATTTTGCCGATGCGAGTTTCACATTTTTCATACACATTTCGGCAGATGTTCCGCCTATAACAAATGCAATATGATATGGAGGGCAAGCTGCTGTTCCAAGAGTTTTCATCTTTTCGACAAGAAATTTTTCGAGCGAAACAGGATTCAGGAGTGCCTTTGTCTCCTGGAAAAGATAGCTTTTGTTTGCAGAACCGCCGCCTTTTGCAACAAACAAAAATTTGTATTCTCCTCCTTCGGTTGCGTAGATGTCGATTTGTGCTGGAAGATTATTACCCGAGTTTTTTTCGGTGTACATATCGAGTGCGATTGTCTGTGAATAGCGCAGATTGTCGGTTGTGTATGTGTCAAATACCCCGTGCGAAAGTGCCTCCTCGTCTCCTCCGCCTGTCCACACATTCTGGCCTTTTTTTGCTACTATGGTGGCTGTTCCTGTATCCTGGCAAAAAGGAAGAACACCTTTTGAAGCAATGTCTGCATTGAGCAACATTGTAAGTGCAACCGCCTTGTCGTTTACACTGGCTTCCGGGTCGCTCAGGATTTTTGCAACCTGTTCGTTATGCTCCGGACGAAGCATAAATGCAATATCGTGCATTGCCTGTTTTGCAAGAAGGCGCAACCCTTCCGGATTTACTTTGAGAATATCTTTACCGTCAAATTTTTCTGTTGAAACATAATCCTTTGTTAAAAGATGATACTTTGTTGTATCCTCTCCCAAAGGAAATGTTGTGTGAAATTTAAATTCCATCTCTTTGTTTTTTAATAATTAACAATTAACCCTGACTTCCCATAAGAAAACTCCTCATAAATTCATTTATGTCGCCGTCGAGTACAGCCTGAGTATCGGAAGTTTCACATCCTGTCCTGAGGTCTTTTACCATTTTGTAAGGGTGGAGAACATAACTTCTTATTTGGGATCCCCATTCAATTTTTAATTTTTTACCTTCAAGTTCGGCCTCTTTCTCTTTCCTTTTCCGCAATTCAAGTTCGTATAGATGAGATTTTAATATCCGCATTGCATTGGCACGGTTGTCGAGTTGTGAGCGGCTTTCCGTATTTTCAACTGTAATTCCGGTTGGAAGGTGTCTCACCCGCACTCCGGTTTCTACCTTGTTTACATTCTGTCCGCCGGCACCTCCGGAGCGGAAAGTGTCCCACTCAAGGTCTCCGGGATTAATTTCAATAGTAATTGTGTCGTCAACTGCTGGATATACATAAACGGAAGAGAATGTCGTTTGCCGTTTGCCCTGAGAATTGAATGGAGAAATCCTAACGAGCCGGTGAACTCCGTTTTCCGCTTTGAGATAGCCATATGCATAATCTCCCTCAAATTCAACTGTAACCGATTTTATTCCGGCCTCATCGCCTTCTAAAAGGTCATAAATATGAACTTTATATCCGTTTCTCTCTCCCCAGCGCACATACATTCTCATTAGCATAGAAGACCAGTCGTTGCTTTCTGTTCCGCCTGCTCCGGAATTGATTTTGAGTATCGCTCCAAGGTTGTCTCCTTCACTGCCAAGCATGCTGCGCAATTCAAGGTTGTCAAGTTTTTTTACAAGTTCTTTATAGTGTTCATTTACCTCGGCATCAACAGAATCGTCCTCTTTAGAAAAATCAAGAAGTACAATAAGGTCTTCAAGAGATTTTTCAATCTCCGAAAATCCTTTTACCCAGAACTTGAGAATGGAAACCTTTTTTAGAAACAATTCAGCCTCTTTAGGGTCATTCCAGAAATCGGAAGCGAGAATTGCTTCCTCGTTTTTAATTAATTCTTCTTTTTTAGAATCGATGTCAAAGAGACCTCCCCAGCGTAGAAAGACGCTGCTGGATCTCTTTCGAATACTCCAGATTAATCATGTATTGTAAATATTAATGGTGCAAAGTTAACCAATTATTTTGTTAACTGCAGGAAGTATCATATCGAAGTCAAATCCTCTTGAAAGTGCAAACCGGACAAGTTTGGCAACTCTTTTATCCCTGCTCTCATCTTTCCCTAATGTTTTTAACTTGGCAGTGAGAATCTTCAGCAATCTTTCGCTTTCAGCAGCTTTGTCAAGCTCCCTTAAAGCATCTGAAATAACTTTATCGTCAATCCTTTTTCTTTTTAAAGCGTAGGATATTTTCCTTCCTCCCCAACCTGAAAGGCGGCTTTTGTCGCGAACAAAGGCAAGAGCATATCTGCTTTCGTCTAAAAATTTGTCGGAGCGAAGACTTTCGATTATTTTTTCGGCCTCGCCCAAATCAAGCTCAAATCGCTGCAGTTTTTGCATAATATCACTTACGCAATATTCACGCATAGAACAAACCCTTTGCATGGCATGCAGAGCAGAAGACCCCCCGTTCATATCTCTATTTTTCTGCAATTAACTCCTCAATAAATGTAGTAAATTCCTTTACAAAGTTGGTATAGTGAATCCCTGTTCCGGGTCCTGAGAATCCGGAATGAATTCTTCTTACAACTCCCTTTTTGTCAATTATTATTGTTGTAGGGAAAGCCTTGAAATTTTCAAGTTCCGGCAGTGCCTCTTTAATTTTTGAAGGTGTAAATCCTGTTATCAGGACTTCGTATGGGATTTTCGCAACATTTACAAGCTTCATTGCCTCTGTCTTCGCTGCTTCAAATTCTTCGGGACGTTCAAAAGCAAGGCACACAACCTCCAGGTTTGGCTGGTATTTTTGGAAAATTTCTGCAAGAAATTTGCTTTCGTCAAGACAGTTGGGGCACCATGATCCGCTAATCTGTAGGATTACCACCTCATCTTTGAATTGTTCGTCTTTTAGGCTCACGGCCTCGCCTTTAAGATTTGGAAAAGAAAATCCCAGGGTTTTGTATCCTTTTTTCATGCCTGTAACAGCATATGCATCCGGCAATTGAGCGTCCTCTTTGCGAATTGCGGTTCCCTCTTCAACCGATGTAAATCCTGAATACATCTTTACATTTGCAAGCGAATCATTTGAAACTATATCCGCAGTAAACAGTCGTACAAACCCTCCGTCGAAACAAGAGAGCATTAGCTTGTTTTCCGAAGTGACCAAACCTTCGAAAAAGCGATAGTCGCCCGAAGGTGTGAGAAATGACCCTGTTACTTTACCTGCAGCTTCGGAAAATTCTCCGATGATCTCTTTATCTGCAAACTTTACTAGCCAGCGGCCTGCTGCATTAAAGGAAGGTGTCTGATTCTCTGCGGTAAAACGCCATGGAGTATTTGGTACCGCGTTAACAGGCATTGTATAGGAGGTTCGGATGAAGTTGCCTGAGAGGCCTTCATTTGAAAGCAAAAGTGCAAATCGTGAGCTAAAAAGAGGCATGTCTATAAACAGTGAGTCTCCTGTCTTTTTAATATCTTCGACCTTGTATCTGTAATCACCGGTAATTATTTCAATTGTAGTATCAGACTCTGCAATCAGAATCTCAAAATTGAAAGGTATCTCTGTAGAGTCCGAAGTTAGAAGAGTTGCTCTCCATATTCCTGCACTCAGTTTTATCTCTTTGGGAGTGCACGAAGTAAAAATCAATGCTCCAATTGCAAGGAAAAAAATAATTTTTTTCATAAGTTATTTATTTAAGAGTTTTTTTAAGAATCTTACAATCTCACCCACCCATAGTACAATTGAGGTTGAGGATATGATTATTGCCCAGTCTGCCAGTCTCAGCGGTTCGGTACGGAATGCATCTCCTCCAAACTGCACAATTAATATCTGTCCTGCTACAATTAACAAGGATACAAGAACAAAACCCGGGCTCTTCACCAGCCCTTTAAAGGCCGAGCCACCAATTCCAAAACTTTTTGCATTGAACATATTCCAGAACTGCAACATTACAAATATTGTAAAAAACCGGGAAAGATCGTACCTGGAAATATCCCCGTTCGCATCTGCAAAATGGGTAAGGATATAAAGCAAACCGACAACAAACAATACACCTGTTAAAAGTATGTTCCAGCTCATTGATCGTGTAACAATAAATGCATTGGAGTCTCTTGGTTTGTCCAGCATGACACTCGGATTTGGAGGAAGAGAAGCAAGCGCCCCTGCGGCAAATGTGTCCATAATAAGATTAACCCATAGCATTTGGGTAACTGTAAGCGGAAGTTCATGACCCATGATCGTTCCGAGCAACACAATTATTAGAGCAACAAAGTTTATTGTAAGCTGGAAAATTATAAACTTCTGAATGTTCTGATAAAGAGATCTTCCCCACATAACCGCAGTTGCAATTGAATTGAAAGAGTCGTCCAGAAGAGTAATGTCACTGGCCTCTTTTGCAACTGATGTTCCTGTTCCCATGGAGAGTCCCACATTTGCAAAATTAAGAGCAGGCGCATCATTTGTACCGTCTCCGGTAACAGCAACAACTTCTCCCCTTTTTTGCAAAAGCTGAACCAGCCGCTGTTTGTCCGATGGTCTTGCACGACACATTATTTTAAGGATTGCAACCCTTTCAAGTGCCTCTTCGTCCGAGAGTTTTTCGAAATCCACTCCTGTAATAATGGCATTTTCCGGGAATCCCTCTTTGAGGATTCCGATTTGCCTGCCTATCTCTTTTGCTGTGCCCGGAGTATCTCCGGTAACAATTTTCACATCAATTCCGGCTTTAAGACATGTTGAAACAGCTTCGGGAACATCATCCCTTACAGGGTCGGATATTGCCACTACGCCGAGGTACGACAAACCCTCTGCTGCTATTGCCTCTACAGACCTGTCGTCATTTTCGGCAACCTCTTTCCATGCAAATGCAAGTGTCCGCATTGCCCTGCTTTGGTATCCGAAAAGTTTCTCCTTTATTCCTGCCGGATGATCTTTGCATTTAGCGATTACTATTTCAGGAGCCCCCTTTACATGCAGTATTTTTTTTCCGAGAGTCGGATTAAATACAATAGTGCCCATAAATTTTCTCTCCGTAGAGAAAGTAAGCTGATCCAGCACTCTTGACTCCTTGCGGACAGGGAGGTAATTTATTCCCTTTTTGTATAGCCACATTAAAAGAGCGGCTTCAGTAGGGTTACCCATTGTCTTAATGTTATGAGGATCGGAGAAGTTCAAAAATGCAGTCGAGTTTATGGCTATGTTTTCAACTATGAGCGTACTCTCTTCGCCTTTTGACGGATCTTCGTTTTCAAGGCCTTCAAAAGAGGTTTCGGCAACACTCATCTGGTTTCGGGTGAGGGTACCGGTTTTATCGGTGCATATAACAGTTGTTGCACCCATTGTTTCTGTTGCGTGCATTTTGCGCACCAGATTGTTTGTCTTGAGCATCCTTCTCATGCTCATAGCGAGAGAAAGAGTTACCGACATCGGAAGACCTTCGGGAACAGCTACCACAATAAGAGTAACGGCAACCATGAAATGGCCGAGAATTTTTGAAGCCGTATCAACGTTTACCCACGATTCCGGGTCAATGGGATTTATACCAAACGCAAGGCCTGCCAGAGCAGGAACAACAAATGTAATTACTCCGTATGCCAGCCATTTGACCCAGCTGCCATTGGAAATAGATTTGGGATGTTTTATCTTTTTGCCAAACAACTCCAGCCCGTCAAATAATATTGGAACCCAGATTCTTGAAATACCAACAATAATTGCAGTAATTAAAGAAATGAGGAGGAGCATTTGGCCGCCCGTGTATGAGGTGCTTCCAAAGAAAATGTCTTTTACGAAAAGCACGAGAAATATTGTGAAAGCAAGTATGATTCCTATAAAACCAATAAATTTTGCCAGCGAATCAAGCTGGCGGTTGAGAGGAGTTATTTCTGTCGACTTTTCAGTCGACTTTTCGGCAACTTTCCCAAATTCAGTTGCATCTCCCACATGAGTTACTTCAAAAACACAATGTCCCTCAACTACTGTGGTTCCTCTCATAATCCTGTTTGTGGGATATGTAGCCTCTTCGTCAAAAAAATCGGGATTGGTACTTTTGGAAATAACAGGTTCTCCTGTTAATGTACTTTCGTTTACAGAAAACGATACTGCTTCAAGCAGATCTCCGTCGGCAGGTACCTCTTCACCGGTGTCGAGAACAACAATATCTCCGACAACTATTTCGCTTTTGGGCAACTCCATTATATTGCCGTCGCGAATCACTTTTATTGGCGTTTCGTCATTTACCTGATTGAGAATATCAAACTTCTTTCCTGCATCCATTTCGAACCAGAATCCGACTCCGGTTGCAAGAAAAATTGCAAAGAAAATTCCTATGGTCTCTATGAATTCGTTGTGAATAAAGGAAATTCCGAGAGATAAAAACGCTGCGATGAGTAATATACGGATAATTGGATCCTGAAACTTTTCAAGAAAGAGCTTCCATAAAGGCTCCCTTTTAGGCGGAGTAAGAATATTTCTGCCGTTCTTTTGTCTGCTCTGTTCCGCCTGTGCCGCCGACAAACCCTTATAATCTGCTTTTCTGTTTGTCATCTTAATAATTTATTGTTTTTTCAGAACTTTTTTGCTGCTACCGCTTAGCTGACCGCAAGCTGCAAGAATGTCCTCTCCCCTTGAAGAACGGATAGTAGTGATTAACCCGGCTTTGTTAAGCCTGCTCTGGAAATGTTCAATCATTCCCAACGGGGAAGCCTTGAGAGAAAAGTCAGGGATTTCATGAAAACGAATAAGGTTTATCCTGCACTCAAGTCCTCTGAGCATCCGGATGAGTCCGTCTGCATGTCTTTTGGTATCGTTCCATCCGTTGAACATTATATACTCAAAACTTACTCTTCTCTGCCCAGTAAAGTCGTAGTTTTTAATCAGAGAAATTGTTTCGGCAATTGGATAGGCCTTTTGCATAGGCATTAGCTGCATTCTCTCATCTTCAAATGGATTATGCAATGAAACAGCAAGATGGCATTTCGAATTTTCAAGAAACTCTTTCAAAGCCGGATAGACACCTATGGTCGAGAGAGTGATTCTTTTCGGACTCCATCCAAATCCCCAGTCCGCCGTTAGAATCTCTATGCTTTTAAAAACTTCAGTTGCATTATCGAGTGGTTCGCCCATTCCCATGTATACCACATTTGTAAGTTTTTCGCTCTCTTCAATATTTATAAACTGCGAAATTATCTCTCCGGCACTCAGATGTCCGTTGAAACCAAGTTTTGCTGTCATACAAAAAAGGCATCCCATCTTGCACCCGGACTGGGAAGAGACGCACAGGGTAGCTCTCTCCTCTTCGGGAATCATAACGCTTTCAATAGTGCTTCCGTTGAGGGTTGGAAACAGGTATTTTTTTGTTCCGTCCACAGAGAGCTGGGTTTCAACCGACGAAAATCCTCCCACTTCATACTCCTGGGCCAGTGCCAGTCTCGAACTCTTCGAAAGGTTTGACATACTCTCTATGTCTTTAACTCTTTTTTTGTATAGCCACTCTGCCAGTTGCTTTGCCGTATAAGAAGGCAGAGCAAGGGTTTGAACAACCTGGGTGAGCTCGCTTAAGCTCTTTCCTATCAACCATTTTTTCATTGTGCAAAGTTAGGTAAATTTGAAAAGGATTTGTTACTTTTGTAGGAATTTAAAACATAAACATTATGGCGAAAGAGAGTGCAGAATTAAAAAAGGGTGCAGAGATGAATGCAGACAAGCTAAAGGCCTTACAGGCAACTTTAGACAAGCTTGAGAAGGATTATGGGAAGGGCACCGTTATGAAGATGGGGGAGCAGCCAAAATGGGAGATATCTACAATTGGATCTGGTTCAATTGCTTTGGACCATGCTTTAGGAATAGGCGGGTATCCCAGAGGTCGGGTTATTGAAATTTACGGGCCGGAATCGAGCGGTAAAACAACACTTGCAATACATGCTGTTGCCGAAGCGCAAAAATTAGGCGGAATTGCGGCAATAATAGATGCCGAACACGCATTTGACAGAACTTATGCCAAAAACCTGGGAGTAAACGTAGATACACTGCTAATTTCTCAACCGGACAACGGCGAGCAAGCTCTTGAAATTACAGATGCTCTTATCCGTTCCGGGGCAATTGACATTATTGTAATTGACTCTGTTGCAGCCTTAACACCTAAGGCCGAAATTGAGGGAGAGATGGGTGACTCAAAAATGGGACTTCAGGCAAGACTCATGAGTCAGGCTTTGCGTAAGCTTACTGCCAACATTAGCAAAACAAACACTTGTTGCATATTCATCAACCAGCTCCGTGAAAAAATAGGAGTTATGTTTGGAAATCCGGAAGTCACTACCGGAGGTAACGCACTTAAGTTTTATGCTTCTGTAAGGGTGGATGTAAGAAAAATCACTCAGATCAAAGACGGCGAAGAGGCAACCGGAAACAGGGTAAGAGCTAAAATTGTAAAAAACAAGATGTCGCCGCCTTTCCGTAAAGCAGAATTTGACATAGTTTTTGGTGAGGGCATTTCGAAAATCGGAGAGATAGTAGACCTGGGCGTTGAGTTTGAAATTATCAAAAAGAGCGGTTCATGGTTCAGCTACGGCGATTCTAAACTAGCTCAGGGCAGAGATGCCGTTAAACAGGTACTTACGGACAATCCTGCTCTCATGGACGAGATTGAAGCAAAGATACGCCTTAAGCTTACAGAAATTAAAGACTAAATTAATTCGTTAACATTAGCTTTTTCAAATGGAGACAGTATTAAGCGGGATTCGTTCTACGGGTCACCTGCACCTTGGTAACTATTTTGGTGCGCTACGAAACTATATAAAGATGCAGGATGAGTATAACTGCTTTTTCTTTGTTGCAGACCTGCATTCATTAACAACCCATCCGCACCCCGATGATTTTCACTCAGGGGTAAAGACAATATTAACCGAATATCTTGCAGCGGGCTTAGATCCGTACAAGTCGGCGATTTTTGTTCAGAGCGATGTGCCGGAAATTGTGGAGCTTTATGTTCTGCTCAATATGATTGCATACAAGGGAGAATTGGAGAGAACAGCTGCGTTTAAGGAAAAGGTGAGAAAAAACCCCGAGAATGTAAATGCGGGATTGCTCACCTACCCTGTTCTTATGGCAGCAGATATTCTCATCCACAGGGCAAACAAGGTACCCGTGGGAAAGGATCAGGAGCAGCATCTGGAAATGGCAAGGCTTCTTGCACGCAGGTTTAATAATTTGTACGGAGCAGAAATATTTCCCGAACCTCAGGCTTTCAACTTTGGTAGCGACCTTGTAAAAGTTCCCGGGCTGGACGGCGGCGGAAAAATGGGTAAAAGCGAAGGAAACGGTGTTTACCTGTACGACGACGAAAAAACCATCCATAAAAAGGTAATGAGAGCGGTAACAGATGCCGGGCCAACAGAACCGAACAGCAAAAAGGCCGAACCTGTGGAAAATCTTTTTACTCTTCTTAAAATTGTATCTGCACCTGAAACTGTTGTTCAGTTTAACGAGGCATACAATAATTGTACAATACGATACGGCGATCTCAAAAAACAGCTTGCGACAGATATATGCAAACATACACTGCCTATCCGCGAGAGAATTGAAGAGATATCCAGAGACGAAGCCTTTTTGAAAAGAGTAATTAAAAGAGGAACCGAAAAAGCACGCGAAAGTGCATCGGCAACTCTTTCCGAAGCAAAAAAAGCCGTTGGCTTCAGGAGCTTCTTGTAACAGATGATCAGTAAAACCACTATATCAAAAATACTTGACAGTGCTCAAATAGTCGATGTAATAAGCGACTTTGTGTCATTAAGGAGAAGGGGGGCAAACTATACAGCTTGCTGCCCTTTTCATAATGAGAAGACACCTTCGTTTTCGGTATCTCCCTCAAAAGGAATATTCAAGTGTTTCGGATGCGGCAAGGCAGGAAATGCCGTGAACTTTGTAATGGAGCACGAGCACCTCACCTATGTTGAGGCCCTAAGGTTTCTTGGTCGCAAATATGGGATTGAAGTAGAGGAGAGAGAAGAGAGCGAAGCCGAAATTCAGCAGCGTCTAAAAAGTGAGAGTCTTCTGGTTGTTACAGCCTTTGCTCAGGAGTTCTATACAAATGCATTATGGAATTCACAAAGAGGCAGGGCAATAGGCCTCAGCTACTTCAAAGAGAGGGGATTTGACGAAGAGACCGTAAAGAAATTCCAGTTGGGATGGGCACCTGAAGGTCGCGACGGAAGCATGTGTGCTGCAGCCCTTAGGGCAGGATACAAAAAAGAGTTTGTCGTTTCCACCGGGCTTGGAATATCGAGAGAAGACACAGGAGATGTTGCGGACCGTTTCTACGAGAGGGTTATGTTTCCTATTCACTCACTTACGGGAAGAATCATTGCATTTGGCGGGAGAACTCTTCGTACAGATAAAACTGTTGCCAAATATATAAACTCACCGGAAAGTGAGATTTACAGTAAAAGCCGCTCCCTGTACGGAATATTTTTTGCCAAAAGCTCAATTGCAAGGCTACAGAAATGTTATCTGGTAGAAGGATATACCGATGTTATTTCGCTTGTTCAGGCTGGTGTCGAGAATGTCGTTGCTTCCAGCGGAACATCTCTTACATCTGAACAGATAAGGTTAATTAAGCGTTTTTCTCCTCAAGTAACAATCCTTTACGACAGCGATGCTGCCGGAATAAAGGCCTCTTTGCGCGGAATAGACATGCTTCTGGAAGAGGGCTTGCAGGTAAAGGTAGTTCTGTTCCCCGAAGGAGAGGATCCGGATTCCTACGCACGCAAAAGCACACATGCGCAGTTAAAGGATTACCTGGAGAAAGCAGAAAGAGACTTTATTGAATTTAAAATTGAACTTCTTTCGGCAGATGCCGATAAAGATCCCATAAAACGGAGGCAGCTCATAAACGAAGTAATCACAAGCATATCAGTAATTCCCGATGCAATTACACGGGCTGTTTACATCGAAGAGTGCAGCATAAAACTCAAATTCGAGCAAAATCTGCTTGCAAGAGAGGTGAACAAACTCAGGAAATTAAGGCATCCGTATGGCGGTTATCAGCCACAGAACACCTTTCTGGAAGCCGGCCTCCCCTCTCCCATCCCGGATATAAGTACCGGCGAACAGCTCCCTCAGTTTGTAAGAAATATTTATTGCGAACCGGCGGAACGAGATCTTCTATACTACCTTATGAAGTTTGGAGAATCTCCCTTATATGGAAAAGAGGATGAAATTCAGAGTGCAATAACCGTTTCCCAGTTCATACTAATAGAACTGCAAAACGACGAACTCGAGTTTCAGAATCTTTTATACAAGAACATTTTTGAAGAGTATTATCAAATCCGTGAGGCAGGCCAGCCGGAAATACAAAAGCATTTTACAAACCATCCGGATCCAAAAGTGGTTGAGGTAGTAACATCCATACTCATACAGGAACATAACCTTACAATCAAACAATTTCTGGCGGCCCTTGTACCGGAAGAGAATGTACTCTCAATGGTGGTCCCAAAATCCATAATGGTTTATAAGGCAAAAATTACTGCAATTGCATATCAGGAGCTAAGGGAGGAGATGATAAAACTCAAACCCGGAGAAGATTCAAGACAAATGGAACTGCTTGGCCAGCTTCAGACTCTTATGAATGTAAGGAACCTGCTTTCAAAAGAGCTAAACAGACTTACAATATAAAATTTTATCTTTGCACCCTAATTGTTTTTAATAATGGAAAAGAACTACAAACGACATCTGGTAACGGCGGCGCTCCCATATGCCAAC
>AMFJ01032488.1_pt1 | contig 14732 bp, 12 predicted proteins | sample 427208 | NCBI WGS metagenome assembly AMFJ01 (sample SAMN02954298, study PRJNA114691) | groundwater metagenome | biome: aquatic; feature: subsurface aquifer; material: sediment; isolation source: subsurface aquifer sediment | place: USA: Rifle, CO | collected 2008-08
TCATCGAGGGACCCCATGACCCAGGCGGTTTTTTCGCTGAAGGGAAAACCGATGAATGTCTACGGTCAGAAAATGGCGATGCTCTATAAGAATGAAGAGCTCTACGCCCTGATGCGGGCGCTCAATATCGAGGAGTCCATCTCCGACATCAGGTACGACAAGGTAATCCTGGCAACGGATGCAGATGTCGACGGCCTGCACATACGCAACCTGCTGCTCACCTTTTTCCTCCACTATTTTGAGCCGCTGGTCAAACTGGGATATGTCTATGTCCTGGAGACCCCCATCTTCAGAGTTCGCAATAAACAGGAAACGATATACTGCTACTCCGAACAGGAGAAACAGGACGCAACCAAAAAACTGCAGGGCAGGGGAAGCAAGAACACCACCGTGGAAACCACGCGATTCAAAGGACTGGGAGAGATTTCCCCGAAAGAATTCAAACAGTTTATCGGCCCCGATATTCGAATCAAAAGCGTGACCCTCGATTCCTTGAGTGAAGTGAACAAGGTCCTCTCGTTCTATATGGGCAAGAACACGCCGATGAGACGGAAATATATTATGGAGCATCTGGTCGTACCCCTTTAAGCTCCCGGACATCGCTTCAGACTTTCACCGGAAAACGGCAGAGCAAAGCCCCATTCGCAGCTATTTTATTCATTCACAGAGACATATGGAACCGCATCCAGGCAAGCTTCATCAGCTATTTGACAAGAACTTTCTCGATTACACCTCGTATGTCATCCGCGAACGAGCCATCCCTTCACTTGAGGACGGATTGAAACCCGTGCAGCGGCGCCTGCTCCAGACGCTTTTCAATATGGAGGATGGCCGCTTTCACAAGGTCGCCAATGTGGTGGGGGAGACCATGAAATTGCACCCCCATGGCGATCAATCGATTTTTGCCGCACTGGTCAATCTGAGCAATAAACAATATCTGATTGAGCAACAGGGCAATTTCGGCAACATCTACACCGGTGACCGAGCCTCAGCGGCAAGATATATTGAGTGTCGACTCTCCCCCTTGGGCAAAGAGGTTTTGTTCAATAAAGACCTCACCGAATTTATCGAATCGTATGACGGGAGGATGCTTGAGCCGGTTACGCTTCCGGCAAAAATTCCACTGCTGTTACTGCTGGGGGCGGAAGGCATCGCCGTCGGCATGGCCACCAAAATTCTTCCCCATAATTTTTGCGAATTGCTTGAAGCGCAAAAGAATATACTGCGCGGTGAAGAGTTCACCCTGTATCCCGATTTCCAACAAAAGGCCCTTATCGATGTCAGCAATTATGAAGACGGCAACGGCAAGATCAGATGCCGCGCAAGGATCGAAGAGTCCAACGAAAAGACCATAATAATAAAAGAAATTCCCTATTCGACAACCACCCAGTCCTTGACCGATTCCATAGAAAAAGCGGCAAGGGCGGGAAAGATCAAGATTGTCTCGATCAACGATTATACCGCAGAAAATATTGAGATAGAGATCAAACTGGCGAGAGGCATCTACGCCAAGGATACTATCGAAGCCCTCTATGCCTTCACCGACTGCGAGGTTTCAATCATCCCGAACCTCACGCTGATAAACGGAAAGACCCCGCAAACCTCAACGGTGAGCGAGGTTTTACATCAGAACACGGCCAAGTTGCAGGATGATCTCCAGAAAGAACTTCACATTGAACAGGGCCGGCTTGAAGAAAAACTCCACGCCAAGATCCTTGAGCAGATTTTCATCGAAGAGCGGCTGTATAAAAATATTGAGGAGGAGACAAGCTACCAGGCCGTTATAAAATCAGTCGAACGGTCCCTCGCGGCCTATCGCGAACAGCTCATCCGGCCAGCAACCAAGGAGGATATTGAGCGGCTCCTAGAGATCAGAATCAAACGCATTTCCCGTCACGATATCAACAAACAGCTGCAGGAAATCAAAGAGATACGGAAAAGAATGAAGGAAATCACCAAATCCTTGCTGGATATGGTCGGTTTTACGATATCATTTCTCGATGATCTCCTGAAAAAATACGGCCATCTCTACCCCCGCCAAACCGAAATCACCAGTTTTTCCGAGGTCAGCATACGAACAGTCGCTCTTTCCAATCTGGTTGTCGGCTACAACCGGAAATCCGGGTTTATGGGGCAACAGATCAAGGAGGAGGACCCCAAGGAAGACATGAGCGTAACCTGCTCAGAGTACGATAAATTGCTCCTGATTTTCAGCGACGGGCTCTACAAAATCATTCCGGCGGTGGAGAAACTCTACGTGGGCCCCGACCTTCAGTGGTTCGGTATTGTCGAAAAAGACATCATCTTCAATATCATTTACCGGGACGGCGCAGAAAATTACGCTTACCTCAAACGGTTTACAACACCCAGCTTTATTCTTGAAAAGGAATATCGTTTATTTCCGGAACATAAGAGATCGAAAATCTTACACCTGGACTTCGGGGAAAATAAATATGTGAAAATCGGCCTGGTGCCATCCTCCAGGGCCCGAGCCAACAGCATGGAAGTTTCCTTTGATGATTTCCTGATCAAAAACGTTGCCGCAAAAGGAAAAAGACTTTCCAATCGGGTGGTAAGGAAAATTGCGCCATCGTCGGGCGTCAACCCGGAAGCTGCAAAACAAACACTCCCCTTATTGCCGGGTTTCGACCAACAGAAAAAGGACAGGGAAGAGAACTAAGAAATTTCGTCGATTTTTCCCTTGAGCGAATGTTGCCCGGCATGAACTATTTCGACCTTGACCATATCCCCGGGCATACACCCGGCGCAGTCTGAAAAATGGACGATGTGGTTGGTGTCGGTACGGCCCTTTGCCACATTGTCGTTGCACTCTTCGATCATTACCGATTTAACGGAACCAATATACTCACTGTTGCGCAGAAGACTTATTTCGTCTTGTCTTTTTTGAAAGAGAGCAAGCCGCTCAGACTTAATCTCCTCGTCAACCTTCCCGACAAGCTGACTTGCCCTGGTTCCTGGACGATCCGAGTACTTGAAGGAAAAGGAGCCGTGAAAACGAACCTCTTCAAGCAGATTCATGGTTCCTTGAAAATCTTCATCACTCTCGCCGGGGAATCCCACAATAACATCGGTAGTCAGGGCAATACCAGGAAGATACTCATGGAGTTTCTTAACTTTTTCGAGGTATTGGCCAACCGTATATTTCCGGTTCATCGCTTTGAGGATCCGATCGGAACCGGATTGCACCGGAAGGTGGAACTGGGGGCAAAGTTTTTTCACATCGCGAAAAGACCTCATAAGGGCGTCGGTGAGATCTTTGGGATTGGAAGTAGTGAAACGTAAACGGGCCAATCCATCAACATTTGAAACATCCCTGAGAAGGTCGGAAAAGGTATATGGATCCCCGGCAGCAGTAACCGCATTGGTCTTTCCATAACTATTCACATTCTGCCCAAGCAACGTTACTTCCTTGACACCGGCTTTCACCAATATCTGAACTTCTTCGAGTATGTCCTTCACATTTCGTGATATTTCCCGTCCACGCGTGTAGGGTACGACACAATAGGTACAATAATTGTTGCACCCTTGCATGATGGTGACAAATTTACTGTACTGAAAGGGGGAGGTAGTTTGCGCGCCGCTCTCACTCCTGGTATTGCTCGGCAAGGAAGGCAGAAAACTTGGGATATCATAATCATCCCACAGAGTTGTAATAACCCGACTGCCTTCATTATCGAGATTTTCGAGAAGCGGCCCAAGATTGTAAATATTTTGGGTGCCGATCACCAGGTCGACATGGGGCATCCTTTCGATAAGACGGACTCCTTCCTGTTGGGCGACACAGCCGGCCACACATATTTTCATTGTCGGCCGGCTCAGCTTTGTTTTGCGAAGATATCCCAAAAGACTCAAAACCTTCTGCTCTGCCTTGGCACGGATCGAACAGGTATTGAGGATCACCAGATCCGCCTCTTTCATATCCATGCCTTCAATATATCCGTACCGCGAAAGAGACTGGGCCATGATCTCCGAATCTCTTTCGTTCATCTGGCAACCAAACGTTTTAATGTAAAAAATCTTTTCGTTCATGCTCATTCCTGCCTTGTATCTGCCGCTCCTGAAAGTGACCCGGCGATTTGTCCCAATAGATCGAAAAGTTCACCGGCCATGGCTGCAGGGTATCTCACAACAACCAATCCGGCGGAACAATCATGGCTCGAAAGAAGAGCAAGATTATCATAGCCCTCAAGGATAAATTTCAAGTAGTGGAATCTCCGGGAAGAAATCCGTAAATATATTTCGTTCAATTTCCTCTCGGTCATCACCTACACCGCAAGAGTTGAATCAATTTCGAGCATTGTGTCCGAATGAGCGGCGAGAAGGGGCAAAATCACTTCCCGCAGAAACTCCTCCGTCTGTTCTTTCGCCCTGCCGGTAAACTTGGAGTAATCGCTGATCATGGCCTTGAGTTCTTCGGAAGAGAAGGGGATACGGGTATCGCCGGCAAGACGATCCAGCAGATCGTTTTCCAGCCCTTCTTCTTTCACTTTTTTCCCGGCAGCAAGCGAGTGCTCTTTAATAATCTCGTGCATTTCCTGCCGGCTTTCACCTTTTTCGACCGCTTCCATAAGGATTTTTTCGGTGGCCATAAACGGCAGTTCAGACATGATGTGTTTGTTTATCTGGGCCGGAAATACAACCATATCTGATGATATGTTAATGAATAACTTCAAAATTGCATCGGTCAGCAGGAAACATTGCGGAATATCCATCCTTCTCACCGCCGAGTCGTCCAGCGTCCGCTCAAACCATTGATTGCTGTAGGTGGCAGCAAAATTCTGGGGTAAATTCATCAACTTTCTTGCAAGTCCGGTAAGCCTTTCCGATCTCATCGGATTTCTTTTATAGGCCATGGCCGATGAGCCTGTCTGATTTTTCTCAAATGGTTCTTCCTGTACCTTGAGATTTGAGAGCAAACGCAAATCTACCGCGAATTTGTGGGCCGTTGCGCCAATTCCGGCGAGAGTCTCCGCTAGTTTCATATCGAGCTTTCGCGTATAAGTCTGCCCAGTTACGTGGAATGTGGTATTAAAACCAAGCTTTTCCGCAACACGTTGATCCATCTTGCGAACTTTTTCGTGATCGCCCTTGAACAATTCCAGGAAAGTTGCCTGGGTGCCGACCGTTCCTTTTGCACCCCTGGCCTTGACCTGTCGCAAATAACTGTCGATATACTCAAGATCCATTACCAGATCTTGCAGATACAGCGTATTTCGTTTGCCGACCGTAGTCGGCTGGGCAGGCTGGTAGTGGGTAAATCCGAGGGTAGCAAGCGATTTATATTTTTCACAGAAAGATGCCAGATTTTTGATGACCTGGAGCAGGGAAGCCCGCACCAGATGCATCGCCTTTTTTTGAATAATAAGATCGGAATTGCATACGACAAACTGGGAGGTTGCTCCAAGGTGAATAATACCTGCCGCCTTAGGACACCTGAGCCCAAACTCAAAAACATGAGCCATGACATCGTGCCGGATCTCTTTTTCTTTACTCGCTGCAACCTCATAATCGATATTCTCGACATTGGCGCGCATCTCGTTCAACATTTCTTCGGTGACGATATCGGTTAATCCGAGTTCATGTTGTGCTTCGGCAAGCGCCAGCCAGCATTTTCGCCACAGGGTAAACTTGGTTTTTTCCGAAAAAAGCTGTTGCATCTCAAGGCTCGTATAGCGACTGACGAGTGGCTCCTGATAAATATCACGCGACATAAGGACTCCGTTCAACTTTAAATATAAGTTGTTATCTACTTATTATTTGGTGGTTATTAAATACAGCATTGCGCCTCAATCAGTCCATCCATGGCAACGAAAGCCGTATCTATAGCATTTTTGCCAAAAGAAATAAACCCAAGATGGTTCGAACTCTCCGATAATCCCTGCCAGATCCGCGCTTATAGCAATGTCGCATAATGTATATTATGTATACATAGATTTAAATCGTTCAATATCAATATGTTATCGATAGCTATTCTTCTTGTGCGATTCCGGGATTATTGAATTTTGCGAAAAGCCTCTGGCCAGCTGCGGTTTTTTACAAATCAATTACCCTGACCTGCCAACTCACATTCCCGCGAAACCGGTTAATGGTCGGCACGTACAGCATGCTTCGTTCCGGATCTTTCTGTACATCGACAATCCGGTTCCCCAGACTGAAACCTATTCCTTGCAGATTTGCATATGTTCCCCGGATTGTCAGATGCAAATGCTCAGATCCTTTTCCAACCGTCCTCGAGTCGACTATTCGGGCTGAATTGTCATGAAATACCGGCTGCAGATTCCCTGGCCCAAAAGGCTCCAGCAGTTTAAAAAAAGACATATTCTCATCCGTCATGAGCTGTTCAACCGAACATTCGACATCAAAACGCCGCTTCTTCGTTTGCGGTCGTTGCTGCCAACATTCCCTGGCAACTACCGCAAATGCGGCCTCAAACCCCGACATATTCTCCTTGCTTACCGACAAACCCGCGGCCATTTCGTGTCCGCCGAATCGGTCGATCCATTTCGAACACCTGCTTATCATCGCGAGAATATTCATACCCTCAATCGATCTCGCGGATCCTACATAGATCTCTAAACCGTTCGCCATGTTTTTTTCCGCAAAAACCATGGCGGGCACTCCGTACATTTCCACGAGCCTGGACGCAACAATTCCGGCAACTCCTTGGTGTAACTCTCCTTTTGCTATAACACATCTGTTCTCTTCAACTTGGGAGCTAGAAATCGCATTTAAAGCTGTTTCTAGGTTATCGGCGCTGATCCTTCGCCGTTGTTCATTGAGTTCGGTCAGCTTATGGGCGAGAACCTTGGCTCGCTTGCGATTTTTTTCGATGAGAATATTCACCACGAGGTCGCTCTCCCCCAGCCTCCCGGCAGCATTCATTTTGGGGCCGATAAGATACCCGATATCCTCGGAAGTAATATCGCCCCCGCCAATATCGCACGAGGCAAGCAGTTCCTGAAGACCTGGAAATGGGGTGCTGGCAAGAGCCTCAAGTCCGGCTCTCACCAGAATTCTGTTTGTTGCCGTCAGATCAACCACGTCGGCAATTGTGCCAAGGGCCACGAGGGCAAGATAGTTCTTGAGATTCACCTGCCCCGGTGACGTGCCAGAATCTCTCCGGGTTGCGTGCTCCGCCCGGATTCCCGCGGCCAGATAGAATGCAACGCCCACACCTGCCAGCTGCTCTTTATGAAAACCGCAGGAAGGCTGAGATGGATTGAGAATCAGGCAGTTAGGTATGCCATCCTCAGGGAGGTTGTGATGGTCGGTTACGATAACCGCCCCCCCCATCCTTTTGATTTTTTCGATCTGGGTCGCGTTCGAGATTCCGCAATCGACCGTAATAAGCAGAAAATTATCGGCCAGAATCGAGCCCTTGCGAGCCATAAACCAATCGATATTCAGACCATACCCTTCCGTCATTCTATTGGGGATGTGCCACACAACTTCCACCCCGAATTCACTGAAAAAATTCACCAAAAGGGCTGTCCCCGTGGTGCCGTCCACATCATAATCGCCCCATATCACAATCTGTTTTGAGGATGTCATATATTGAAGAACAAGCCGAACGGCCTCGGCGAGATTTTTCATGGCGCCGGGTTGCGGGAGATCCGAGAGATGCGGAAAGAGGAATTTCCGTACCGTTTCTTCACCTTCCACCCCACGTTCACGCAACAACTCCTTGAACATTGGTGGAATTTGAATACATTGCCTGGCGCTATTGTCACCCTTCTGCGGCTCCATCAGGATCCCCCGTTCTGTTGTTTTTCGAGCCAATTGCCCACCGCGCCGATAATCTCTTCCCGGGCCTTTGCCTCATGCCATTTCAGTCTCTCCATCGTTTTGAACCACGTGTATTGTCTTTTCGCATATCGCCTCGTATCCCTGGCAAGAAGCTCGGCCATCTCCTGCCAGGAGTACTCCTGGTCAATGTATCCTGTCATGTGACGATAGCCGATGGCGCCAAAAGATTTCAGCTTTCTCCCGTAGCCCATTTCCAGAAGTTTTCTCACCTCTCCCTCAAGACCGCTTTCGAGCATCATCTGACAACGCCGATTAATACGGTCATAGAGTTCGCCGCGGTCGCATGTTAAACCTATTTCTAAGGTATTGGAAAAGAGAGATGGCGGAGCCTGGGATTTATGACTTCTCAGATGTTCCGACCAGGGAACTCCCGATGTGTAATAAACCTCCAGTGCCCGCAGCAATCTTTGGCTGTCGTTCTTGTGTATTCTTTCCGCAGAAAGACAATCAACTGCGGCCAATTCCTCATGTAATTTCGAACATCCTTCCGTTTGTAGGCGCATTCGTAGTTCAGCTCGTATTTTTTCATCAACCGGAGCACCGGGAAAGATACCTGCGAAAAGTGTCCGCAGATAGAGGCCCGTGCCGCCGGTCAAAAGGGGCAGCCTGCCGCGGGAGCGGATGTTGCGGATAGCCTGGGATGCATCGCTTGCGAACCTGGCTGCATCATAATCTTGATCGGGATCGATAATATCGATCAAATGGTGGGGTATTTCATTCCGCTCCCGCAAGGATGCTTTCGCAGTCCCGATATCCATATGCCTGTAGACCTGCATGGAATCGACACTGATAATTTCGCAATTGTATTGCCTGGCAATACGCAGGGAGAGATCCGTCTTGCCGATGGCCGTCGGCCCGACCACCACGAGAAGAGGTTCGCTGAAAATATCGCTGGCTGTCACGGGACCTCGTCAAACAACAGAAAGGGGGCTATTGAAGCAGCACGTTTTGTGCCTACACCCTGGATTTTCGTCAAATCGTCAACGCGTTTAAATGGACCAAAGTGTTCCCGGTGATAAATAAGCGACTCAGCCAAGGCTGGTCCGATTCCTTTCACCGTCATCAGCAGCTCTTTGTCGGCACTGTTAATTGGTATGGACTGAAAGAAAAATGGCGCATGCCTGGCAGGAACCACAGAAGAAGATCCTTTGCTATCAATCATTTTCTTATATTCGACCACAAGCTGTCCGGGCGAAATGGAGCTGAGATGTGCGCTTTTCACCACGGATGATCCGGAAAACGAGGGAAGCCAAGGCGACACCAGTTCCCAGGACAAATAGAGGAATGCAATAACCAGCACAAGGTGCAATCGCCCGTCACGCGCTCTTGTTTGCTTTGCTTCAGTCAAAGTTACGTTTTTTTGTTCAAAGTCTGCTGCGTCAAAAAATATCCACAAAGGGGAGCTACAATCCAAATTTGCGATGGCTGAAATCTATACGCTCACATTAAAATTGCAACGTATTTACCCCGTCCCATGACAATCCCGGCGATTTTCGTTGTTTTGCGGCAAATGAAGAGTTATATACCTTGTTCCTGGTTATTGTTCCTTTCTCCGCAGCAAAAAATCGCATGGATAACACCCAATTTTTCAATATCGTACTGGTAGAACCCGAGATCCCGCCCAACACCGGTTCGATCGCAAGGCTTTGCGGAGCGACAAACTCGGTTTTGCATCTCGTGCATCCCTTGGGTTTTTCCACCGATGACAAGCACCTGATCAGGGCCGGACTGGATTACTGGCAATTCGTCAAAATTCATCACTGGCCAAGCCTCGATGCATTTCTGCAGGCGCAGAATGAACTGCAACTCTTCTTTTTCACTACAAAGGTTGATAAAAAGTATACCTCGGCACGATTCACCCCCGGTTGCTGCCTTATTTTTGGTAAAGAAACAAAGGGCTTGCCGAAAGATGTTCTGCGGCTGTATCAAGACAGATGCTATACACTGCCCATGCAAAACCCGAATATCAGAAGTTTGAACCTTGCTATGACCGCGGGGATAGTCTTATATGAGGCTTTGCGGCAATGTACAACAGAGTAACCCCCACTCACAGTGGGAACAGGCAATAGATCGTCGTTATTCACATCGTTTCCATTTTTAACATTCATTACAGGAGAAGAAATCAATGGCTGACCGTGTATTCAATTTCAGTCCCGGACCGGCAACACTCCCCTACGAAGTATTGCTGAAAACCGGGAAAGATGTCGTCAATTTTCAGGAAACAGGAATCAGTCTCATAGAAATGAGTCACCGTTCCAAAGAATTTATTGCCGTCGCCGACGAGACCGAAGCCAATCTCCGCGAACTGATGAACATTCCTGCCAACTACAAGGTATTGTTTCTCCAGGGCGGGGCCTCGACTCAATTCTTCATGATTCCCCTGAACTTATTGGGACCCGGCAAAAAGGCCTCATATCTCAATACCGGGACCTGGTCAAAAAAAGCCATCAAGGAGGCAAAACTCTTCGGCGAAGTCGAGGTTCCCTTTTCCAGTGAGGAAACCGGCTTCAAAAGGGTGCCGCAACCGGGAGAATACACGGTTGCCGAAAACTCCGAATACTTATACTACGTATCCAACAACACCATCTACGGCACCCAGTTCCCGCAAATGCCCGTAACGAAAAAGATGCTGGTAAGTGACATGAGTTCCGACATCCTTTCCCGTCCGGTCGATGTTGCCAAGCATGGACTTATCTTCGCCGGAGCACAAAAAAACCTGGGACCGGCCGGCGTCACCATTGTCATTATACGAGAAGATCTTCTGACCAGGACACCCGCCAACACCCCGACCATGCTTGCCTACAAGACCCACGCCGACAAGGGATCGATGTTCAACACCCCGCCATGTTTTGCAATCTACGTGGTCGGCGAAGTCCTGAAGTGGCTCAAAAAGCTCGGCGGCGTCACCGTCATTGAAAAAATGAATATTGAGAAGGCAAATATTCTCTATAATGCGATCGACGCAGGCGATTATTACCGAGGCCATGCCGAAAAAGGATCCCGGTCATTGATGAACATCCCCTTTACTCTTCCTACCAAGGAACTCGAGGCAAAATTCATCGCCGAGGCAACGGCACGAGGCCTGAACGGTCTCAAGGGCCATCGCTCGGTCGGCGGATGCCGGGCATCGATTTATAACGCGTTCCCCAAGGAAGGCGTGGTTAAACTGGTTGAATTCATGAAGGAATTTGAGGCGAAAAACCCGATAGCCTGATGCAGTATGTAGGTAATGTCATCCGACCGCCCAGCGAGGCCGATGCGGTAATCCTCCAGGTGACGGTCGGATGTAGACAGGGATGCTCTTCTACAATTACTACAAAATGCAATGAGTGGAACAATTCCACTTGTTCCCGAATACAGGAGAGCGTTGTGAGCAGCACGGAAAAAATCGATTTGAAAAATCTCACCCAGGCAGGATTGATCGCCTACGTAGAAAGTCTCGGCCAGCCGGCCTTTCGCGGTAGACAGATTATGGGATGGATGTATCGTCCCGGAATCACTGAATTCTCACAGATGACCGATCTGGCAAAGGTTTTCAGGAATATCCTGGAGGAAAACGCCTTCATTTCCCGTTTCACCGATCCGCTCATCCTGAAATCGGATGACGGCTGCGTCAAGTTTGGCTTTCGGCTTACGGACGGCAACCTCATCGAATCCGTTCTCATCCCGGAACCGGACAGAAACACCTTATGCATCTCCTCCCAGGTGGGCTGCGCCATGGGATGTTCCTTCTGTCTCACCGGGACAATGGGGTTTAAAAGAAATCTTACCCCCGCCGAAATCGTCAACCAGATCTGCGGCGCAAGAGACTACCTCCTCGCCCAGCCCAAAGAGCAGCTTTTAGGTCCGGACCGGGTAACCAATGTAGTGTATATGGGCATGGGCGAACCACTCAACAATCTGGAAAACGTTCTGGCCTCGCTTTCGATAATCACCGAACAGAAGGGACTCGACCTTACCAGCCGGAGAATTACGGTATCAACCTGCGGCATAGTGCCGAAGATGCGGGAACTGGGTGAAAAATCGGCGGTTAACCTTGCCATTTCCCTGCATGCCGTTGACGACGAAACACGCCGCAGGCTCATGCCGATCAACGACCGTTACTCAATCGACGATCTGCTGGCAGCCTGCCGTGACTTCCCCATGCCGAAAAGAAAAAGGATAATGTTTGAGTACATCCTGCTGAAAGGCATCAACGATTCCGATCGGGAGGCCAGGGAACTTGCCCGGAAATTAAAGGACATCCCCTGCAAGATCAATCTCCTGCCCTACAACGAATCGCCTGGCCTTCCCTATCGGAGCCCCGGCATGGAACGGCTTCTGGCGTTCCAGAAAATCCTGCTGGATGCGCACTACACCGTGTTTATCAGAAACAGCCGCGGATCGGATATCTCAGCCGCATGCGGCCAGCTTGCCACCCAAAACAAACAAACCAAACAAAACACACTCGCGTGAACGGAATGCAGGTTGCGCTGGGTTGCTGCTCACACGCTACAGGAACAATAAGTTCCCGCATCCTATCAAAAAACCAAGCAACGCGCCAAACAGGTTGATATACTTGAACTGCTCTTCCATGATGGAGAGCAGCAGCCCTTCCAGTTTTAATATTTCCAGCGAGTTTACTTTTTCGGTAACGATTTTTTTGATATTCAATGACTGGACAAGGCCGGGAACCTCCATTTCCAGCATTCCGGACGCCATTTTTTGCAGGGACCTGGCCATGCCTTCCCGCACTCCGGCCGGAATGATGTTGGCCAGTTTACCCAGCCGTTTTTGCAGGAGAGCGGAGAGAAGAACGTCAACCAGGGAATTGATGGTATTCAGGGACTCCGGCGACTGCAGAATCTGGCTTACTTCGCTTATGAGCCAACTCCTGCCTGAACTGATTGCCTGTTCGCCAAGCAAAAGGGTGCCCGCCTGTTGCAGGCTCATTTCCCCGGTATCAAGATGATTCTCAATGTTGGTCTTGATCATTGAGGTCAAAAGGGCAGGCACTTCCTCTCCTTTCAGCAACGACAAAACCTGCCGGGTGCACTGGGCACAAAAAGCCTCGACTACGACATCGTCTTCCGCCTTGATCCATCCGACTATGGGTTTTTGCAGAAAATCCCGGCTTCGCTCCTTGAGAATGGCAACAACGCGGGCCTGCACCTGATCCGATTGCAGCCAGGCAATAATATCGTCATTTTTTTCGATGAGATATGCACGGATTTTCTCTTCCACGGTATCCATCCGCAAAAACCCTCTGACCATATCGGCCATGCTCCCGAGGGAATTGATGAAGTTGTCCACCCCGGCACAACCACCTTTGACGATTTTATCCCTCACCTCGGGTTCGCTTACCAGTGCGGCAAGCTTTTTCAAGAGTGCCGGGGTCTGATTGCCGATTATCGTCCCGAGCATTTCGACAAGGGATTCAGGCAGAATATCGGCTAACGATTTTTCCTGCTGCAACGCACTGTATACTTTCTGATGGATGGTATCTTCCACCCACTGTTCCATGGTTTGACTGGTGAACATCCTGGTGATATTCTTTTCGATAAAGCTGTACGCGGCATCCCGATCCTTGCCGGAAAAAATCATCGAGGCTTCAGTTTCCAGAAAAAGGTCAAGCCGCTGACCGATAGCCTCATCCACTATCGTCCTGAATTCAGACGAACCGATGAAGGATTGGATCCGTTCCTTCATCTGGTAACTCAAGGTCTTTCTTCCAACATCAAAATAGACCTGGAATTTTGCCGGCACGGTCGAGGCGAGTGTGCCCAGGTCTTTTTGTAATATACCCTCCATCCTGTCATGAATGAGGTTATAGAGATGACGCTGGAAAACCTCATGCTGCAGCCCTTTGCCGATCTCCTTGCTGGTAAGAAGATGGTCGCCGACAACTTCCCCTAAATTCTTAGCTAATTCCTCTCTTTTGCCAGGGATCACGCCAGGGGTCATCGGCACCCGCACTCCGCAGATTTTCCAGGCCCGCAGCGGGCGAAACAACATCCTGATGGCTACCTCATTGGTCAGATAGCCTATGAAGGCACCGATAAGTGGCGGTGTAAGGTATTTTGCATAGGCAAGTAACTCAGTTGGCAGGGACAACATATTGCAAAAGCTCCATTGGACTATTAATGATTATATCAGCATGATGTTCCTTTAACTCCGTTATACCCCGAAAGCCCCAGGTAACTCCTACTGTCAACATTCCGGCTGCCTTGCCGGTTCGAATATCCACTCCCGTATCTCCGACAAAAACTGTTTGCCCGGGCATGGAGCCCAGTTTTTCAGCTATTGCCAGCGCAACGCCCGGATCCGGTTTTTTTGCGAACCCATCTCTCTGGCCGTAGACCTGCGAAAAAATATTTCCCGGAAAAAATTCGTCGACAAAAATTGCCGTGAATGCATGGGGCTTGTTTGAGAGTACGGCAAGATGAAATGATTTTTCCCGCAGTGCACGCAACATTTCGACAACGCCATCGTATGGGACACAATTCCTTTTCCAGTTTTTGGCGTACAGCTGGATGAAGCGTGCAGAGCACTCGTCAATAATTGGCTTGCCGGTCCCTTCAGGGGTAATTCTTTCCATAAGGGTCGTCAGGCCGTCGCCGACAAAATTCCGGTATTCCTCTTTGGCATGAAGGGGATAGCCATACCCAGCCAGTACTGCATTTGCTGTGGTGGCGATATCCTGCAGAGTATCAAGAAGAGTGCCGTCGAGATCAAATATTATTGATAAATATGACATTATTCAGCTAATTTATGGAAATAATGGGAGGTTATGGTGAGTCCGCAAATAAAATTAAGTGATCGATAATCTCTTCCTGTTGGCTGTACCAGAAAAAAACCAAATTTCCCTTTCTTTTTTCAATAATCTTTATATTATCAGGGGCAAACAAAATAACTCCACCAACTCA
>AMFJ01016877.1_pt1 | contig 14728 bp, 13 predicted proteins | sample 427208 | NCBI WGS metagenome assembly AMFJ01 (sample SAMN02954298, study PRJNA114691) | groundwater metagenome | biome: aquatic; feature: subsurface aquifer; material: sediment; isolation source: subsurface aquifer sediment | place: USA: Rifle, CO | collected 2008-08
CGGAGGTCCCCAGTTCGAGTCTGGGCACCCCGACTTTGTTTGATAAGGACCCTTTTAGTAAAGTGCTAAAAGGGTCTTTTAATTGATAAGACAATACTTTTTCATCATCAGTAACTAAGTTCAAGAAAATATATTGACAAATCTTATCTTGGATCATTGGGTCGCCATTTTTAATGGCTGTAGTCGCATTTTTTGATAAGTTCAAGAATTGTTGATAAGTTAGTATTTCTTGTTCAGATAATGCCATTTTTTCTTTTATTTGTGATATTTCACTTTCTAGTGTTTCGTTTGTAGTATTTAGTTCCTTTATTCTATTTTCAATAATTTTCTTAGACTTTCCAATCTTATTGATTTTTTGGCTCGCATAGCTCAGCGTAAGGTGTTCTTCTTCTGACTTGCTATGTCTTAGCACTGCCTCCTTATTGTGTATTTCTTGTTGGAGTCGCTGTTTAGTCACTTCTGAGAGAGTACCAAACTGTTCTTGTAGCTTCATGTAATCTGACTTGGTAAGATTCAGGTTATTCTCGAGAAATTCTATTATAAAATCGAAAATGACTTTTGCTCTAATAGATTTCTTGATTCTGGGACACTGCTTAGTATCGCAGCGATAATACAGAAAACGATCGCCGTTTGAGGATTTCGAAGCCCCAGCATACATGTGATTACCGCAGTATTTGCAAGTAATCAGCATTTTGAGTGGGTAGAAAGTTTTTCGCGTTGACTTGTAAGCCTTGGGTTTAGCCCGACTCATTTCCTGGACGGTTATAAATTCCTCCTCTGTAACAGCCGGTTCAAAATCATATAAATCTGGTAAATATATTTTTTGGTTGGTCTGTATGAGCATTCCATAGTAAAAGGAGTCCTGGAATAAAAGGCTTAGTGTTTGCGTGGTCATTCGTACAATCTGTTTATTTTTCTTATATTCTCGACTATAGCCTTCGTCGTTGAGGTACTTTGAGATACTCTCTAGTGATTCGCCCCTCACCCTCATTTGCCACGCTTCACAAATTAATTCAAATTTTCTACCATCTGGTACTTGTAGATCTTGTGCTCCGCGCCGATAACCGTGCTTAAACCCGGACCCCTTGCCTTCTCTGAGACGACCGCGCACTCCTCGGGTTACATCTTGAGATAACTTATCGGAGTATTGTTTTGATAGCACAAAAGCCATTCCAAGAAGCATCTTCCCGTTTGCATCTCTAGAGAAATGATGAGTAACAAATTTCAGGTCTTTCAGGGACTCCGTGTCGATCATATTAATTATCTCTCCGCCCTCCATCATGTTTCTTGCGAGTCTATCTGGATTCCATGCTATGATGCCGTCGTAGATACCTTTCTCAATATCTTTGAGTAATTTAGAAAATTTTGGCCTGTTATTTGGTGTTTTCGCTGACCTTGATTCTATTATGGGATCACCTACTATATGTAAGCCTAGATGATCTATTAAGGCTCCACATTCAGCTAATTGATCTGGAATAGATGTGTGCTGGCGCTGGGGATCGTCAGTAGATTTTCGGATATATAGGGCGTACCTCACCTTGGTAATGTCAATTTCCTCATCTATGTAGGCCATGGGTATATTGTACCAATAGTTCAAGATTGCTCTTCCAGTAAGAAGTTAGTAATTTACCCACCTTCCTTTGTGATCAATCATGCCCATATTTTTCGGTTTGGATTTAGTCTCAGGTGGCTTTACTAATGCGGATTCGACCAGCTGCGAGAGGTCGAGTATAGCCAGGCAATCATTCATACTGAACGGTGTCTTACCTTCTACCTTTACCTGATTTTGCTTTAACACGAGGACCACCCTTGCAAGTGTTTTGAGTGAATAATAGGATAAAAGTTGATAGTCATTATTATTTTTTCCCATAAAAAAAGCGCCACACTTAGACCATTTCTGATCTTTCGTGAGCGCTCGGTGTTTCCGATACACTATGTGCGGACTTTTTGTCCGTACTCCCATTTAACTATATTTCTGGTGCAATAGCAATCACTGCCTGGAAGTTAGTTCTAAAGTAGGATTATCATAAAAACCAGAATGAATAATTTTCCTTCGACCAATTAGTCGCTTAAGTGTAAAAATCGTAGAAAGCGCCTGCCAAAGGCGGAGGTTACAAACCCTCCCTGTGAGTAATACTGTGGGCTCTTTACACCCTCTAGGAGCTCTTGTTGGGCTGGGAGCTCTTGTATGGTAGCTGTATTATTATTTAACGGGTGAATTAAGTCTTGGGACTCTAGGCGCTGTATTGAGCGACTGATCAATATCTCATCAATTTGAGAGGGCTTTAGGAGCGTGACAATATCGGCAAAGCTCGCCCCTCTTGTTTTACCTATTTTCAGGAGGTTTTTGAATTGTCGGTCAATCTCCAAAAATACTTTAATATCCACAGCGTCGATTGAGAGCAAGGATGCGAGGACCAAATCTTTTGTGAGTGGTTCAGTTACCAGATCACTCAGGGCAGTGGCAATATACTCAGCGAGGAGTACATCAAAGCCCTTGCCCGGCTCTGTCATCAACTTCCTTACAATGTCTTCTCGCTTGAATACTATCGTATTTTCCCAATAATCCTTTGCTCGATCTTTAATTTCAAGGCGACTTAATCGTTTGTCCAGTTCTCTATCAAACGACTCAAGCTCTTTCAGTCTCCTTTCATTCGCAACGCCTTCATAGTAGTCAGTTGCTACACCGACTGCGGTTTGTAGTGATGCGCCAACTAAAGTGCCAATACCGGGAATAGCTGTTAGCAGATTAGGTGCATTTTTAACTACTGCCTTGAAAAATAATGCCTTATGAGAAATCTCTACCATTGGTTGAGAGATAAGAGCAACTTCTATCTTCTTAATTCTTTGTAGTCCTGTGGGCTTATTCATAATTATTTTTTATTTGCCTGATATTTTACTGCTGTCATTGGATCTCCATCATCTGTATCTTTTTGAGAAATAATTCCTTTTAGCTTTGTATTTATGTTCTCACAAATAGAGGTAAAAGTAGGCTCATCAAGGTTTAACACAGACGATACCCAAAAATTATCTTTATCCTTCATTCCGGGGACGAAGAGAGCATTTTCATTACCGGCTGAAACAAATAACTTGAAAATGAGTTTTGGATTAACAAATCCCGAGTAAGTTACAATCGCGCCGTTTTGCCAACCCTTTCTACATATTTGACCAAGATATTTTTTATCAATCTCATTAAATAGGTTATATCTTAGTGGCATTTTAAAATTACCCTCTTTGTGGTCGTCTGTGACATCAATAAGCTTTCTTTCAAGATTGTATTGATAAGCGTTGATAGTGATCACCTGTTTCGTGTCCACACCTAAAAGGCTATCAAAACTAAAACTTATTCTTTTTCTGTAAAAAGTAAGATGAGAAATTAAGCTCACAAAAAACTTATTGAGAGTTAGCTCACCTAAATCAGCTTTTACTAAGTGAATGTAGTATGGTGGGGGCGCAAACTCATCATCTGTTGCGCCTCCAAACCATGCTGGAAATCCGTTTTCAAATGGAGACTGAACTGTATATCCGACCACTCCTTTATCAAGCACAACTATAAGATCAATCCACTGATCTGAAGGATATTTTTTATTTATTTCCTTTAGGTTCTCTGCGAGTGTTTCTAGACTTGTCTCTGATTCGTAAGCGAATACAACTCCATAGGTTTTAGTAGTTACTAAAGGACTAAAAGTAACTGGTTGATCTAAGTCTGTAAGCGGAGTTTTTTTCAAACACTTTACTGAAGCAACTTTTTTCGCGGCATCTTTTAACTCAACCTTATTAAGGTTTGATTTAACTTCTATTACGGACGCTACATTATCACTGGGCAAGATTAGTAATCGTGAGCCAGTTCTGTATATAGGACTATTGTATGAGTCATAAATAATTACATCTGTCTGGGAGCTTATATTATTTTCAAGATCAATAACTAATCCAGTGTCTGCGCTAAACCTTTTGGGTAAAACTCTATTCAGAAAAACCTTTAATAGATCCTCAGTTTCCGCCCCTCTCTCAGCGTAATGGGGATTTGTTTTTTTAATACTTTCAAACTCTTGCCGCAGCTGCTTGCCAGCTTCGGCCATTAGATCTTTTATATTTGTTTTTTTATCTGCTGTTGCCATATCTATAATTCCCCTCTGAAGGCCTTAGCTAAAATTGACTGAGTGAGCGTATCTGTTCTCTTTTCTGCTATTTCGATTTGTTTTTCGATCAGATCCGCAGCGTCAAACATGATTTTAATTTTCTTTGTAATTTCTTGTTGTTCTTCGAAGGGTGGGACAGGTATTCCATCTGACTTGAGATCACGTAGCACTAGGTGAACTAATCCACTTCCAACACCGACCATTTGCTTTTGCACTGGAGGGGATGATAACGCGATCTCTAAATAATCACTCATTTCATATAATACTGGCTTTATCATGGCAACAGATACAAATATGCTAAATTCAGTATCTGTTCGTACAGCACGAACTACCCCCAATGTGCCGTCTTTAGTAATAATTAAATCACCTCTTTCTGGTTTGGCGCGGGCAGTAAATGCCCTATGGTCTTTTTTACTGATATATTTACATGACTCAAAAGAAATACCATGTCCAGCAGTTAAATTACGAACTGTAATAAATGGGATTCCTTCGTCAACATACTCTGGTGTTTTATGTACGCCATCTACTACGGTGTTAGCCAGTGCGTCAACTGAGATCCATTGCCAAGTTTTTGGAATATCTGGCAAATCAGTTTCAGCGATCGACATTGGCAGTTTATTTTTAGTGCTATGACGAAGAGAATGAATGCGCTCTAATAAACTTTCGCTATTGATACTATGACTCTCTCTCCACTCCTCAGTCAATTTGCCCGTGACGGCAGCAGAAAGGACCGACTGCCGAAACTTTTGAAGATAAAGTTTTGCTTTATTTATCTTGCCTTGTAGAGCTTTAATTCTCGGCAACTGAGTGTCTATTTTATGGACAATCTGTCGCTGAACGTCCAACTCAGGTACGGGAACTTCAATCTCCCTAAGGTATTTATAGTGACGGCTATATCCAGAAGGTGGGATTAAGATACTTTTCAGGTAGTAATAAAAAAACCTACTATCGAGATCCGCTTTTGGTTTTAATATCTTTGTGCCGTCTGCGCCTATAGCAAATGGGAAATCAACGTACTTGATTTTTCTCGTATGGTCGCCAAATATAATGATAGGTAACTCCCCTTTATATAACCCTTCTTCTTCATCTATATACCCAGATATAAAAACCTCACCTTGATCAATTACTGGAAATTTACCAGCTGATTTTATTGATGAGCGTTTGTATTTCTTGAATTTTGGTAGCTTGGTATCTAATACTGACTCGAATTGCTTTCCCGCCCAATCAGAAGAGAAATTATAAACAACATTGTCATAGATATTACTATCTTCCGTTTGTGAGTTCTGCATAGATTTTTCCTAGATTATCTGTAGCTTCCTGTAATGAGGATAGTGCGTCTGTAATAAGTTCTTCTGGCTCTGGTAGGTCGTCTGAGTCCTCTATATCCTCGTCCTTGAGCCATTTAAAGCTATCGAGCTTAAAATGCTTTTCCTTGACCTGATCGATTGTGAACTTCTTCCAGCGGCCCTCTTTTGAGTCGGTTTCATCTCTCTTTGACAACCCATCGGGATTATCTCCGTAGACCTCCTCAAACTCGGCGAAGTGAGATGGAGATAGAGGACGATCCTTTTTGGTAATACCTGGCACATTTGTTCTGGCATCATAGATCCAGGTATTCTCAGTAGGCAATCCTTTGGTAAAAAAGATCACATTGGCTTTGACTCCCTGACTATAGGGAGTGAATGTACCTCTAGGGAGTCTGAGGACCGTGTGTAGATTACAGTCTTGAGTGAGTATTTTGAAGATCTCCCCTGCCTTATCCTCAAAGAGAACGTTATCTGGCAAGACCACAGCCGCCCTACCACCTGGCTTGAGGATAGTGAGGATGTGCTGCATGAAGTTGAGCTGTTTGTTGCTGGTTGCGACCGTAAAGTCCTGGCGTTCAGGGACTTGATTAGCTCCCTTAGTACCAAAGGGAGGATTGGTGAGGACCACATCGAACCTATCACCGTTTTCTGGCTCATACAATGAGTCTGCAAGGCGAACTTGGGACTCTATGCCGTGCAAGTACAGGTTCATTAAACATAGTCTGCGAGGTCGAGCTACAAGCTCTGTACCGAAATAGGTTCTCTTTTTGATCTTATCCAGGTCGTCTCTGTTGATTGCGCCACCAATCTTCTTGTAATACCAGTTATAGGCAGCAAGGATAAAGCCACCAGTTCCAGCTGCGGGGTCGGTAACTGAGAAATCCTTGGAAGCCATTGGATCTGGTTTTACACACCTGACGATTGACTCTATGAGTACGCGCGGGGTAAAGAACTGCCCAGCTCCTTTTTTACCTTCGGCAGCTGACTTTTCTAGCAAGCCCTCGTACGCCTCAGCTTTCACATCGACATTTAGCCCGGACCAGTCTATTTCGTCAATTAGATCAATGAGTTTTTTTAAATTAACAGGCTTAGTAAATTTTGAGAGAGCTTCGGCAAAGATCGCGCCGAGTAGCCCTTCTAGCTTTGACATACCACGTAGGAGGTCTGAATAGAAATCAGTCAGCTCCGTCCCAGATTTGGATTTAAGCACTGACCAAGTATATTCAGGTGGGATAACCACATCCTTTTCTTCTGCCATTTTGAGAAACAGCAAATAGGTCAGTTGCTCAACGTAATCGGCGTAATCCATACCATCGTGTCGAAGGATATGACAAAACCCCCAGAGTTTATTGACGATATTAGTTTGCATAAGCGTAAACCTCTGGCATGGCTGAGTTAATCTGACTGATATACATCATCAAGTTATTGTCGAAATCTTTGTTAATCCTATTAAAGCTACCGCCATAGTTGGTAAATATAGGCATGACGTTAAAATCTTCAGGCTCAATCGTCAAGTTTTCGATCAGGTGCTTTTTTATTAGAGCTATCCACTCCTGTTGCTGTGGAGTAACGGTTCTACCATCAATAACTTTGGCTAAGGCCAGATCAACGCGCTCTTTACCAGACATGAGTGGTTCTTCTTTGGCTGCGTGCTTGATCATCGAGATGATGTCGGCGAGTGGGTATTTATATGCGCGGCGTAAGTTCTCATCGGTAAAGCGTTCTGGAGTCTGGGCCAGCTTGTCTCTGAGCTCTTTGAGAGATTGAGTGCTCCAAGAGGCTGGCTTCTCTAGGACCACTTCCAAGGCTTCGATATGCTCTGGGTTATCTTTGACAAACTTTTCAAATTGTTTGATATAGTCCTCTAGCTTTAGTCCACGTCCATCGGTTGTTCTGAAGATATATTCAGAGGTGACTACATCTTCTATGCCAATCGCTTTGATAAACTTTCTCTCTGGTTTGGGATAGTGCATTAGGAGATAGAGAAAGTCCTTGTTGGTGAGTGTCTGCAGGGTGGCTACTCGGTCATTATCCAGGCTATCGAACAATGACTTGGCAAACGAGCCAAGATCGCCATTGTCCACAAACTTAGCCAGGGATAATCTACCATCTGCGGTTATCTCCTTGTTGATACGCTGGAGTCGCTTTACCAAGCATTTGGTGTTGTACTCAAAGTCTTTGTTATTGCTTATATCTGCGATAATCTCTTCAATGGTTCTTGTAGGGGGAGTCGGGACCTCTTGAGTTATCCCTGTAGTGTTTCTAAACGCCTCTAGGAGGGTTCCCCCAAAACAATCAAAAATAGTAAAGTGGGATTTGGGCAATGTTCCCATACCATTGGGGAAGTTATCACACAAGCGAGTACCGCGGCCCATCATCTGTTCAAACAGTATTCGAGATCGTATTGGTCGAAGGAAAATAATGTTTTCAATCGAGGGAATATCTACACCAGTTGAGAGCATATCGACTGTAACTACAATGTGCGGTTCTGGGCGATTGCGAAACTCCTTAATCCTCTGGAGAGGTCGATCAACTGTAGCTGAGCCGGTAATTTTTTGTACAAAGGCATCACCGCGCCCAAAGACATCCCGACATATCTCGACGAGTTGATCAGCGTGCGAAGTGTGAGGAAGATCGTTGGCGGCGAAGATAAGGGTTTTGGGGAACCTGCCAGTTTCTTTTTCTTGGTCCAGAGCATATTTGGCAAACTCCTGAATGATTTTTTTGTTACTGTCTGGTGAGGTAACGTTGCGTTCCACATCTGCCACGTCATAGTGGCGTTCATCCTCTAGTAGGTCTAGTTGTTGAGCGCCGGTTTCGGGATCAATTTCCTGGACCTCATCACCCTCGTTGATCGTGATCCCCTCTAGTCTCACGCCTGAGTCAATTTTGATAGCATCGTAGTCTACTAGGTAGCCATCTTTAACTGCTTGTTCATAGCCATAGCGATAAACAATATCTTTGAAAAAACTTGTCGTGTGAGCGGCTGGAGTGGCGGTAAGTCCAATCTTGGTCGCGTCAAAATGATCTAGTACCTGTCGCCACTTGCTGACCTCTTGGGCGGTATATCCACGATGGCACTCATCCGCAATGATAGTGTCAAAGGCATGAATGGGAATATCTAACTTATCCGCGTCATCTTCAAGATCAATGTCTCCAGAGTTTGAGAACATACCCTCTTTACCAAATAGATTGATCTGCATACGCTGGATAGTACAGACATAGACAAAGACTTGTGAGCCGTCGGGGTCTGTTAAATATCCAGTGGGGAGAACATTAAAATCAACTTTTTCGTTTTCCTCTAGGTAGTTCTTTTGAAACTTTTGGCTGTATGTTTGATAGATTTGGTTAAACTTTAATCCGTTCTCGGCTTCGTAGGCGGCAAACTCCATGACGGCTTGAGCGGCCAGCGCTTTACGGTCTACTAGGAACAATATGCGTTTACTTGAGCCTGATTTGAGGAGGCGATAGATCAGGGAGGCTATGGTGTAGGTCTTGCCGGTCCCCGTAGCCATAGCTACTAGCATTGAGCGTTTGTGACTTGCTATTGCACTCTCTATAGCCTGGATAGCCTCTGTCTGGTAGTAGCGGAGCTTGGGAGAGCTTGGAGGATTATCAACTAACCATTGAGCTTTGAGCGTATTGTTTGAGGCGTACATCTCCGCTATGGCTTTGGGAGTGTGAAATTCCTGGACTGAGCGAGACCTGCTTTGTTCGGTCCTAAAATCCTGAAACCAGATAAGTTCACCGTTGGTGGAATAGGCAAAGGGGACCTTGTAGCCGTTGTAGTTGCCCAATCCGTCCCTAATGGTCTTGGCGTACCTTTGTGCTTGCTGGAGGACATTCTGTGGATTGAGACTTAGTTTCTTGGCTTCTACGACGACATAGGGTTTGCCATTGAGGTAGAGGACATAGTCGGCGAAACCATCGTCGGTTGGAAGTTCTCTGACGGCTGTTTTGTGAAGCTTTGTTAAGTCTAGTTCTGGACTGAAATCTATTATTTTGGTCCAACCTGCTTTTACTAATTTGGTATCAATCCATTTTGTACGTGTATCTTTTTCATTGATGTAGTTCATAAACGGTATAAGCCTAAGCAACTAGAATTTACTTCTCACTTATTTTAGCACTATTACCCCTAAAACTCTGGCCTGAAACTCCTCCTCAAACATCTTCATGATCGCTATCCCCTGCAAGTCGTCACTATGGTAGAGGATAGTTTTGGGCCAAAACTTGCGGGTCTTGTGCTTGAGACATAGATGTCCTAGGTATTTCATGACATCAATCCCTTTCTTTTTGTGATTGAGATGAAAATCAAAACTCATTACCTCAATACAGAAATCGTCCCTTGTGCTTTCAAGGTCCATGACCAGCTCGACCTCGTCGATATTGTGTAGATGTGTCCATCCTTCGGGAGACCTTCTTTGGTCATCTAACCAGATATTCATACTTTGATCATAACCCATAAATTTTTGCTTGATACGATATTTGGCGCTATATCTAAATAGATCATTTTACTTGTTATGGGACTAACAATTTGATTTCGTAGGAGCCACCAGGGTTGACCATGTCACATAGGCGCGGTTGTGCGACATGGAGTTGTATTTGCGACATCACCTATCAGTGGGAGTTTATGTCCTATATCATTTTGGCATTCAAATAATCCAAAGAGTTGCTACAATACAGCTACAAGTAAATATGCCTAACCCTCGTGGATAAAACCATCAGGTATGGCGCTAAGCCCTCGACAGCAACAAGCTCTCTCCAGAGCGCTGTCGAGGCTATCTATCGAAAGGTAGGTAGGTGGTGTAAACCATCGCTGGGGGGAGCTTTTTGGCTCTCCGAAGGGATTGCATGATCTTTTGGAACAAGTTATTGAGAAAATCAACGCCAGCACTGACAGACCTAGATATGTTGGAAGAGGTCATGCCAGGAATAATCTCTAAAGACTCAAGTTATTCGCCTCCACAATTAAAACCCACTCTCGACGACTATCCACTCTTTGAGCAATTTAAGACGCAGCTATTAGACCAGGCTTACCAGGTGAATGACTTATTGGGAAAGTACATCAAAATTCACGATCATAGACTTAAGACTACTGGGAGCTTTCGCAGCTTATTCAACAAAGTAGACTTTGAGCAGATATTTAACTTCGTCAATGATCTGTATCTAGAATTTGATGATAAGTATCGTGATATTGTCGCCATGAGGGGCGACTACCCAGAGTACACCAAGGTCCAGCAAACCTATCTTGGCTGCCTAGAGGACTATTTTGAGTGTTTATTTGATGCCGTAAAAATCCTCCATGTGATTGCTAATAGGCAAAATGATCTAAGCAAGGGGTTTGCTAAAGGCATACTGACCCTCACCGAAAATCTTGATTGGGACAAGAAATACAGGGAAGGTATCGAAAAATATAGGAGTAAAGGATCCAAACTAAATACTGCATTTGACAAATTATCAACGGAAATAATTACAGAATAGGAGGTGCTTTATGAATAAGATAATATCTAGGACCATAAGTGGCTTGTGGCAGGCCGTGGGAGTGATCGTAACACTCTTTATGACTGGTCTAGTTGGTGCGTTAATGCAGAAAGGTTACTGGGTTGAGGCAGTATCGGCCACGCTGGGAATACTGGCTCTAGTGGGCTTGAGCTGGCTAGTACGAGGTGCTTGGTATAGGAACAAATCCAAGCAGAAATCGTCAGATAAAGCGGATAATTCTCTTGAAGAGAAATCTTATACCAGTGGGAATAGGACCATCTTGCTGGTCATAGCCATATTGTTGGGATTTGGTGTAGCCGGAGGACTCTTCTTCTGGTTCCAGATCCGACCTAGCCAGATAAGGAAAGAGTGCGACAGCTATGCTAGGAGCAAATACTCTACATACGATGCTTACAAGTCAGTATATATAGCCTGTTTGCATAAAGCTGGATTAGAATAGTGTATATGACTCAAGAGATAGTCGCCAAATGGGGTCCAATTGTCCTAGTTGCTGTACTTCTTGCTTCCGCTTTTGGTTATATGGCAGCAGAACTCAAAGTGGCTAAACAAGAGAATGTCTTTTTGCGCAAGTACATGACTGATTCGATGTCTAATATCCAGAGGCAACTTGATGATCTCTGGAAGACACAACTCAATAATAAAGAATTGGTGATTAGCGAGGCTAATGTTAACGATATTTATCGGACCATTACGAGTTGTGTAGCGGATTTTGTGGCAAACTCCACACCCAATGAAAGTAGAGATCCATACGTACTAATTGAGCTACAAAAAAGGTGTTTCTAGTCTGATATTACTAATACTCGTTAGATGAGGTGCAGCGAATCGAGGAGTGCTGATGATCTAGTTTTCTTTTGGTATTGGCTTGTAAATGACTTTCAAGTATTGCAGTAGTTCCAAGCCCTTGGTGTTCGCATCTTCATCACTCAACTGGATACCGAAGTAGGCGAAATACTTCTCTTGTAGTGTGGTAATCGCGTGTTGGCTGAGTTGTCTATTCATAATCATAGTTGAGCATATCAGTTCACCATTCCCTTGTATCTACTTGATCTATATCTGTACCCTACGCATATTCTGCAGGTTAATCCATTTGGACCTTGATATAAGACTCCGGACCTCCTATGGCAGTCTGGACACAGAAACCAATATCGTGATCCTCCATTTACTATCCTTGAGGTTGTCAGGTCAATTTTACGGTCGGATCCCAGATCAACTGACTCCAAGTATCTCTTTTTAACTTCTAATCGTGCCAAACGGACCAGGGAGTCGATCGTGACCTTGCGCAGTGATTCAAGAGTAAGTATTTTTCCGTAATCATTGACCTTTAACATTTACTTGTTCTCCTACCTGTTGTATTGCTTGCTGGCTAGCGATATTGGCTGTTTGAGTCCGAATACTTAGTTTGATTGCTGGTTGCAGACCTATTTCTAGTGCCTGGATTGTTGTTAGGTAGTGCCTCTGGGCTCTATCTAGCTCCTTTGACATGACCGTGAAACGCTTTATTTCTAGATCAGTGACGTTCACCTTGTTTAAGAAACGATTTATTAGACGTTGTATCTCAAATACTCGACAATAATCCAGAGACGCCAAATGCGCTAGAGATTTTTTCACTGGCGTGGTGCATTGGTACTGATTTTGTAACTGGTGTGATAAATAGACTCCAAAAGCCCCTGCGTGGTTAGGTACTGCTTGGTCTAGGAGGAAGCCGATATTAAACTCATCAATGCATATTGCCCTAAATATAGACTCAAGTTCTTTATCAGAATACTCTTTATCTTGTCTATTTTTTCGCTGAATCTCGACATTTACTGCTTTGTCGATTACACGATCAGGATGTGCTCCACCAAACTCTTGATTAAACTTTTTAAGTTTATTTAGATCTGGTAACTTCGGTAGATCTGAACTTGCCACTACAGTTAGCTTATTCATATATAAACAAAAAAAGCGACCCACACAAGTTCCCTTGCACAGATCGCTATGGTTTTTCCATTACGATTACTAGATCAATAGTATCACAAGATTTTGTTGATACCTCTCACGACGGCTACTTCGTAAGCAATTTCCTAATATATGTATCCTGGATTAGGTACTGGTATCTCTGGACCGTACGCGTCCCAGTTAATTCGATCTAGTTCTTTTAAGTATTTCCAGTATTTAAGGATTTTTTCGTATAGATCTGGTAAAATTAGTTCAAGGTGTTGTCTGTCCGAGCCGACAATTTCAGAATTTTTGGCTCGTGTCGGATCAGCGCGCCAGGCGCGCCGGCTGGCGGGGAGCGCTGTATAGCCCCTTTTTAGCTCGCTGGAGAGTCGGCGATCAGTCAAAAAGAAGTTCAACCCGACACGTTTGGCGAAGAGAGATAATTCTTCGCCATTATTTTTTGCGCGCGCGATTTTGTGCGATTGCATCGCACACATTATGAGTTCTCTCATCGGTTCAATCCACTCTGCGTCTTTGTCCTTGATTTCGGTGATTTGTTCCACTAACTTTTGCTTGGTATCACTCAATTCTGACTTCTTGTGTTTGTAGGTGGCGGGATCGACCACGCTCTCTAAATAGCTGTCTAAGAGCGTGTTTAATTTTTGGTCGATCCCTGACACCTCTCGTTCAAGAGTTGCGACATTGGCGACTGATTCGAGCTTGGCTAGTTGCTCGTCATGGGTGAGAAGTTCTTGCCATTTCGTACCCCAGGATTGGGGAATTGCCACATCAGTCGCCACTTGGCGCAGTTGGGTTTCTAGTTCGGCGTGGGTGACGGCTGGTTGGTCACAAGCACCTTTCTTGCGAGTACAGCGGTAGTAGATGTAGGTGGCGTGGCGACCTGTGGTTTTGTACACCTTGATATGTTCCTCGGCCGTTATCGCCGCGCCACAATGACCACACTTAGCTAGTCCCACAAAGTCAAATCTGTGGGATTTTTGCTGAGTTCTGCTTCTTCTCGCCAACTCCTCTTGGACTTGTTTGAACAGAGTTTTGGAGATGAACTGGTCATGCGTACCTTCCGAATATTCGGATTGGTAGTGCATGACCCCGATATAGAATTTGTTGGCGAGAATCTGGCGGATCTCGGCGATATGTAAAGGCTTCCCGTTCTTGCGAGTTAATCCAAACTTTTTGAGGTAACGAGCTAGGTCGGTGAAAGTAGATCCGCCAGAAGCAAATAGTTGAAAGGCTCGCTTGATCGCTCTTGATTGCACAGGCTCCAGGTCTATACCCCGTGTACGAGGATTATTGACGTAGCCATAGGGAGCCTTGCCTGGCCAGACACCATTGCGAATTTTCTGCCTCAAGCCACGCTTGACGTTCTCACTCAAGTTGTCCACGTAATACTTGGACTGTCCGAATGCTATCGAGAGCATAAACTTGCCTTGTGGAGTGTTTTCAAACCAGAGTGTAGGGAATTTGAGGTCTACGAGCTTGCCTGTATCAAGCAGATAGATGAGTCTACCCCCGTCTACGCTGTTTCTGGCTAATCGGTCGGCGTGCCAGGAAATAATGCCGTCAGCGATACCACGCTCTATCTTCTTGATCACCTCTCCAAACTTTTCTCGCCCAGGACACTTGGCAGTTTTGGATTCGGTGACGAACTCCACAATGTCGATGTGTTCTCGCTTGGCAAACTCGGTGATCTCCGCGATCTGGGCTTCGATGGATAAAACTTGTTTGTCGGCTTCGTCCCTGGATTTGCGACAATAGGCAATGTATCTGGGCATAAGATACCTCCTGTATTTGTATTTTTGCGATCTAAATTTTTGCGTTGGCTGGCTGTATCTATATGAGCCG
>AMFJ01000480.1_pt1 | contig 14720 bp, 9 predicted proteins | sample 427208 | NCBI WGS metagenome assembly AMFJ01 (sample SAMN02954298, study PRJNA114691) | groundwater metagenome | biome: aquatic; feature: subsurface aquifer; material: sediment; isolation source: subsurface aquifer sediment | place: USA: Rifle, CO | collected 2008-08
ATCCTTCTTGATTGTTACTCCATCTTCATGGAAATGGACATGATTGTGATGATCGATTGATTTGCCATCACTTTCACTGGAATACAGAGTTCCGTATCCCTCTTTTTCAGATTTATAACCACCCCAGCTAGTCTTCTCCGGCTTTGTCCAACTCATCTCCCCCTCCTTTTTTGCAATAGTTTTTGATTCTATTAAGAGTGATTATAATTCTCTGAATCCAGAAAAATATTGAAAAAAACAAGAAATAATAAGGTGCCAATTCTTGTTCTTGTCTAATCTTTAATTAATCAGTGTTCATTTTACATTGATGGTCCCGTCTGCTGGTAGGTCCCCGGGTCAAGCCCGAGGATGACAGGATGCAGGATGAATTTAATTCTTACTCATTATTGCAATATAAGCCTTTATATCAAAATATGAAACATTTGGAAATCATGAATCCTCAAGTTTATCCTTAATAGGCTTGAGCTTGATATTCTCTGCAAGCATTTCCGGTTCTATGAATTCCTTTATCTTTTCAAGATTTACAGGATCTACAAGTTTAAGAAGATCTTCTTCGCTTATCAGTCAATCCTCGAATAGCCTTACAATGTGTCATTCAATGGTAACAGTTGACATTTCACGTTCTTTTGCGATTTCTTTTATTCCTTTTCCTGATTCAAATAAGCTTAAGGTTTCAGAATAAGTATCGCTTGAAGTTTTCTTACCGGAACCTCCTCAAATTTTCAGTTTATCCTTTATTTTCTTGAAAATGTTTCATCTCGTTCTCATCGCAACGAATGTCTGAAGAAGAGATTCTTCATTGATAAGAAGTCATTCGGATTTAAGTGATTGTTTTCATTTTTGAGTCAGAGAAAGAAGAGGATATTGTCAGAAAGATTTCTCGATGAAGCTCTGGCTGATTAGAGATTCTATTACGGCCTGCACAAGTTCCTTGGAATATTCTCATAAGATTCAATACTTATCATCCTCATCCAAACCCCATTCTACAAGCTTAGCATCTTTGCTTCATTGCAGGAATTTTGCTATCGTATTGAGTCAGAATCTATTATCGAATTTCTGGATAATGTCCATGACTATTTCAAAAACAGAAAGATTTACAGGATTTTCTATGTTTCAGTCAAGCATCTTGCTCTTATCGATACAATAATCGCATTTTCAGCAGTTATCTCCTAGTGTAGCCAAATCCTCCTCATCTCCGAAATAATCTAGAATGAATCTCTTTCTGCAGCTCGGATAAAAAAGCAATTTCTTGATCTGTTCTAGCTTGAAATATGCTTCTGTTTTAAGCAGCTCTTGTTTCTTCCAATCGATAAGCACCCCTGAAGACGATCTTTTATCTTGCAATAAAGTAAGTCATCTTCATCTGAATTCTTCGCTTCAATCTGATGTGTATCATCTGTTGACGATTCAATATTTCTCCAATATCTTAATAATGCTTCATACTCTCATATCTGAGCTTATTTTTGATTCCTTTGCCATTACCGCCTGTGTCTTGAGTATCTGCTCGCCTTTTCATCCTCAAATATCAAAATCTTTATAAAGATAATCATAGAAATCAAGAACTTCGTTTTTTGAAGGATATGTATTCTCAATGAAAAATTCCTGGATTTTTGTATCTCAATAGCTAGCCAGTACCACTCAAAATGACCTTAGCCCGTCTCTTCATGCTCTACCGACTTCTTGATAATAACTTTCAATGCTTCAAGGAAGATTATAGTGAATTACAAATCTTATATCTTTCTTGTCGATTCACATTCAAAAAGCATTTGTCGCGACTATAACTTTGGTTTTCGAGCTCATGAAATCATTCTGTATCCTGTCCCTATCTTCTGTATTCATGGCTCAGGTGTACATTGCCGTAGGGACTCATTTGCCCTTGAGATACTCAGTCACCTCATCTACAGTTTTCCGGCTTGAGCAATAGACTATTCAAGATCATGCGGTCTTAGAAATAATTTCAAGGGTTTTTTCTAGCTTATTATCTTTTTCGCTTATTTCCCTTACAAGGATTATTATATTTTTTCTATCAAATCATCTTGTGAAGACATTGTAATCAGTGAGTCATAATCTATCTACTATATCCTCTCTTACTTTCTTGGTTGCAGTTGCAGTAAGTGCCATTATAGGAAAATCCTTACCTATCTTTATCTTTTCCAGGAATCATTTGATTCTCATGTAACTTGGCCTGAAATCATGTCCCCACTGGCTGATACAATGAGCTTCATCAATTGCTATCAAAGCTATTTTACATCTGTTTATCACGCTTAAAAATGCATCGGAATTAAGCCTTTCAGGAGCAATGTATAGGAATTTTATAGGGTTTCATTCAGAAAAATCAGTTGAATCCAATTCGCTTAATATCTGATTCTGTTCGCTTTGAGAAATTGTAGAATTAATTACTTCGGATCTTATTCATAGCTCATTCAACTTATCTATCTGATCTTTCATCAAAGAAATCAGGGGAGAGATGACGATTGTCAGTCACTCCATTACAACTCATGGCAACTGATAAGTCAATGATTTTCATCATCATGTAGGCATGAATACGAGGGTGTCTTTTTTGGCTATTACACTATCAACTATCTCCTTCTGTCATTCATGGAAAGCTTCTAATTTAAATACATCATTCAACGTTTTTTCCAGATTCAGCATTGTTCGCAATTTATTGTTATAAAAAGAGTATACTCAAAATATGAAAATATCATATTATAAAAATATAATAGTGAGGCATAAGCAGAAAAATATTGAAAAAAACAAGAATAATTTATTGAATTGCTTTAGGATAGTATTATTTTGGCATATTTATTATTGACATAAACGTATGTTTCATTATAAATCATTATGTATTTTTAAATAACAACAATGAATAAGACTTCAGACGCGATAATGCCAAGCTACACATCAATTCCTAAAGAAGATATTTACACGAAAAAAGTGAAGCAAGATGTCATAAGTTTGCTTCAGGATGAGAGCTTCAAATGAATATTATCCATGCAGGTAAAAAGCCTTAACAGCTTTATAGCATTCAATAAATCTGCAAATGAGGCTTTAAACGAATTATTCATTGTCAGATACAGACTCAATCTCAAAGAGCAAAAATTCATAGAATCCTTTAAATCATCGAATATTTCAACATTCAAATGAAATGATAAAGAAAAAGAAGAAATAATGGATCTTATCGAAAAGAAAAAATATGCGTTTCAGAAATTGTTGGTTGAATGCATAGAAAGATGAAATTTCTACTTTCCAAAAGAGGATCTTGATGATATAGTAAATCTTATATGAAGTTGAATCTTTGAATGGAAAGATTCTTTGTATAGAAAATATCTAAAGCTGATCGAAACCAATCATCAGATAGATTTATGAAGCAAATTGTATTATGGGCTTCCCGATTGAATGAATGCATGATCATACAAATCTTCTTTGCTTTCCTCAGATGTTGATCCCAAAAAGATACTCAATATCCACAACGACAACATAAGGAACTACTTGGCAGAGCTTATTTGCCTATCTTCCATTTGAAACAATAATTATGATGATTGGATAAAGGCTGAGAAATGCGAGTCTGATAATTGGTGATGAACCAGTAATTTGGTATTTTTGGCACCGATGGAAAATTATATCCATAAGAACTTTGTGGATCCTGAATTTCTAGTGCTTCTTAGGGAAAAAACAGAATTCACACCAGCAGAATTTGAGAATCTTTCAATGAAATTTTATTGAAATAGCTATGGCATGGACAAGGTGAAGGCTTATTATGTCGAAGAGATATTGAAATGATGAAACGCAACTTTTGAGCAATATTTATGAAAGACATTTCCGAATGACGTAGAGCTTAAGAAGAATTTATGAACCTTTATCTGAATCGTAAAATGAGAATTTGCTAAGACCTTCAATGAATACTATAAAATGATTGCAAAGATATTCAATATTGAGCTCTCGGATATGATTGCCCTAAAGGATGAGATCGTAGAATGATCGAAAAAAGAAACGACTTTCCATGAATATTGACATTCTTTATTTTGATCTAAGAGCTCCGATCTTGAGGAGACCAAAGCATCGCTTTTTTATTGGCTGCACTTGTACAATAAATATGTAGCTTCCAATGCTGAGCTTGAATTGCAAGAAATCAAAAGAATCATGTATTCATTTACTATAGATTTTACAAGATATATTTCACGCATGGAAGAGCCGAGATACAGGAAATATGTATACACTTCTCAGATACTGCTTCATTATATGCAAGACAACTCTTTATTGTGGTATGATAGTGAAAAGAATTGCCTTAATATGAATCTTGATAATGAATCGGAAACAATAATAAGATTCAAGAGCCTTTTAAGGGATCTGGCTGGAGTTTTGGATACCATAAAATCAATTTATGATGACAATGATCCGCAAAGAGAGCAGAATCTCATTAATTATTACGACGAAGAGACTCTCCCAACATTACAATTGCTCTATAAGAATTTTTAAATTTATTAAATATTTGACGTAAGCTTGCCCATCTGCAGACCGAATGTAAGTTCTCACATTTCACACAATGAATTATGATAATTCTTTTGGCTTCTCAGAATATTGAGAAATGTGTATCTCAGATCTCTAAGCAATTTAAGCAGTTCAGGGATTCATTTTACCCTAGTAGAGTTTTTATGATTATCATAAAATGATATTATATCATCTATTTCATTCATTATTCTCATAATCACTGCATATCATATCGAAGTTTCCTCTACGTCATCTCTGAATGTTTTTTCGGCGATGAATCGGTTTATTTTTTGTGCCCATCAACCTCACTTAATTCAAAGAAAATCAAATATTTTAGCTTTCATCATTTCTGAATCTATCATCTGGTTGGTTTGAAGTTTATGAGCCGACAGAAATGAATTCAGAGCTTCAGAAAATTCAAAAGTATTAGTGTAGAATACATCTATATATCTCTGATCCAGAAGATTTCAGTTACTGATATGAACAAATTGCTTATTGCCAAGAATTATTCTGATTTTCTCTTTATTTCCTAATATGAGCCTCATAGAATCTTTTCAAAATTTAAATTTTGAAACCTGATTCAATTCTGGATTGTTTATTATCTTAAATATGGTTTCTTGCAAGTTTTTACTTGATTCCTCAGGTGTTAGTTTGTTCATTTTAGCTGGAAAATATTATTTATAAAATAAATAATAAATAAATTAGATATTTTGTCAAAAACATTTTGCCGACATTACTTCTTTATCACCATTATTCCATCATCTGCATCTATTTTCAATACATCATATTTTATCCCATTTTCTTCAAGATATTCATAAAGCCCCACCATCTTTTCTTTGAATTTTATTACATCATCAATTACTATAGTGGCACCATTTTTAGCTTTTGGCCAAGATAATTCAAGAAAATCCTTGCTTCGCCTTTTCATTCCATCAATGAAAATAAAATCAAAGCTATCATCCTCAAGCGTAGGAATAATATCCAATGCCTGTCAATGAATCAGCGTCGTATATTCTTCCAATCCTGCATTTGCTACATTTTCAATTGCCTGATTATGAGATAATATTGAAAATTCTATTGAAGTGATATGCCCGCCCTGTTCAGATAATACGGATCCGAAACAAATTGCAGAATATCAGTTTGCAGTTCATATTTCAAGCATATTCTTAACATTGCCCTCTTTGACCAGATTCATCAGAAATTCTGCATTCTCATCTGTTATATTAGGCACTTCATTGGCAAGGCCGAATTCCCTTAACTCTTTAAGGACTTGTTTTATTTTTGGATTCATGATTTCATATTTCAATTAGATTTGCACATTATAGTGAAATGGCGGATATTGCAAATTACAAACTTTCGATAATTCATTCAAATAAACAATCCCCAAGCAAGCTTGAGGATTGTTTATTTGAAATATTATCTGATTTTAGTTAATAATTCTTGTATTTTTTCTTTTTTCACACCCGTGAACATTTTCTCTAATAATTCAATTGCCTTGTCGTCTGATAATCAATCCAAGATTCAGCTTAATGCGTCTTTATCTTCTTTTGAGATGCTTATAGTTTTATCGGATATAATTGCATCTTTAGATAAAGCTACGACCTTATGTTCAGTTACTCATTCTAATTTTAATTTGATTTCAGCTGGCGTTCATGCTTGTTTATCTGTTATACTATGTTCTACCCTATCAACTTTCGGTTTTACAGCTGAAGCGGCAGCTGGCTCATCTCCATCCTTATTTTTGGTAAGAGCATATTCTCTTCATTTTATTTTATCTCAATATAGTAACGTTCATAATAGCTCTGCATCAACTTTTCAATTTTTGATAATATCAGAACCTCCGGCTCAACCTGCGACAATAAATCACGGCATATCAGCTCTATTATTTTTATTTGCATCCAAGGCCTTTGCAAGTGCCATTTCCATTGCGATAACATTTGAATCTGTTCTTCAATGTTTTGCTGCATAATTCTTTAATTCCTCCCCTCTCTCTTTCAATATTTCTTTAGTCGCAGCAGCACTGCTTACATCTTGTATGAATTTATCTTTCACAGAAGCGGGAATAGTATTGACTCAAAAAGTTCTATTGATTCTATCTTGTATATCAGCAACTGAATTACCTGTCTTGGTATCCAGCGCTTGCTTCGGCATATCTGCAACTCTTTGCATTCATGCGACAGACATGCTCTTTCAGCCAGGCAACGGTATAGGTGCATATTTTGGAGATTCTTTTATCAGTTTTCATACAGAATCTCACATTGATTTAAATGGTGCAGCGGCAGTTTCAGTAATCTTATTCGCTCATAATGCAGCCATTACTGACATCCATAATACTCATAGTGCCAGAAAATTGATTATTATCGTTCAGATTATTCATCTTCAAGTCGTAAGCACTCAATTGGCATTGGCTTCTGTCTTCTTTGAAAGAACTCAAACAGTCTTAAAAGATACATCTCAAAAGATGAATTCCTGTGTTGAGTCTCAAATATCATTTATTGTGACAACATCTGACTCAAGTTTTTCGGTCGTAGTCAAAGGTCAGTTGCTTTGTACCGCAGAAAGGAATACTAATCAAAATGATAATGCAGCTGCCACATAAACTGGGACCATTGCAAGTGATATCATTTCTCATATAGAAAAATTCGCCTTTTTGAATTCGCCTCATATTTTTCATTCTTCTTTGAAAAAATAAGCAAGTCAGAATGCCGGAGAGAAAATGATATATATCCATAGCTTCGCCATCCTGCTGAATAATGCGAATATTATTGCAAGCAGCAGTATTCAGAACATAATGAAGAATATGATTGAAAATCATCATTTCAAAAGCAGATCAAATATGCTATTAAGTGATTTTACTTCAGTAATATCTATTTTCTGCGCTTCAGGAAGCTTAAATATTCAATATGCATATGCTGATAAAAGATTGAAGACTGATCATTTCGGTCAGGTCAACATATCCATTATGCTTATACATCATGTTTCATCTTTTTCGCAATCGTTTGCTGTGAATTTTCAATTCATTTTCACTGCCGAAGTTCCAGATCATGCACTTGAAGTTCATGTTCAGGTATTTGTACTTGTCTGATCATATATTATGCTTTTAGGTATTGTTTTCTTATTAATAAAATGGGTTCCATTTCATCAAGAAGTTGTATTTATCGTTTCTATCGGAAGCCTTATTACAGATGCTGTAAGAATGGATGCAAGACTCGTAACTCAGCTGACCAGAAACCAAGAAAAGGGCACTATAAGTATACCCACAATTAGCCTTGGAAGAGCTTGAGAAATCTGAAAAGTGCTCTTCTTTTCTGAAAATATGTTTACGAATGCAATATAAATAAGAATGAAAGCAAAGGCAACATAGACTATATTACCGATGGTCACCCATAATGCATGGAAAACTGCCCTGAGTCAGAATATTTCTCAGTATGTCCAGTCTGGGGAAAGCAGCCATCAGGCAAGCATAACGAGCGGCCCGATAAGAAATGTCATCAATCAAATTCAGAAGTTCAATATTTCTACAGCTCATGCTGCAAGGTCTGAAGGTTTTTCTGCAGCAAAAGCCAAATCCCTGAAAAACCAGAACATTATGATGAACATTCATAATAATCTCAGATTATGCAATTGAGAAAAGAAAAGTCTGGTTTTCAAGTAGGATATCCTAATATCCAAAACCTTGTCATGGACAGCATCCTTTACTACTCGAGTAAGATTTGAACGAATATGCTTTTTTATTTGTCTTTTATTTGCCTTTAAATAGGCAAGAAGATTATTTAGCATGGTTTTCCTTTTTTATTTTTGTATTAAAATAATTCTATCTCTAATATTAAATCATATTATTAAGGATAATGCAAAATAAATAGGCTTTTTTTACACCTACTATTACTTGACAAAAGTTATTTTTTGATTGAAAGATTAAGCGGAAATTACTTTATCCTTCTTAGATTTAGATTAATACGAAAATTTCTTAAAGATAATTCTTCATTTCTTTAATTTTATCTTCCCTGCCCGCTTTGCGTAGATAGAATTCTCATAGGTCGGTTTGTCAGTCTCACATCAGAGCCACTCATAGGTCCTCCATTATCAATTGATCTTCTTGAGCCAGATTAAGAGCCCTTTTCAGTATGGTTATTCCTTTTTTCACTTGCCCGATCATGTTATAGCCCCATCAAAGATTCCTTAATATCTCAGGGTTGTTCGGGAACATCTCATTAGCTTTTTCAAGCAGCTCCACTCATCTCTTGAAGCTTCACTTGGAAATATAGATATAACCTGAAAGATAGAGTCCTGTTGCAGAATCAGGATTCAGATTCTGTGCAAAACGCATAGCGTGTTCGGCTTTCTCGATTTCGCCTTCAAACAAATAAATATCTGCAAGCTCCTCATAGAGCCTGTAATCATCCGTATAGGTAGAAAGGTATTTTTGTACTTTTTCTCTTGCGGTAGTATAATCTCAAGAATTTTTTAATTTCTCTATTTCTTGTATGTACTGGGCATTTTCAATCATTTTCATTTTGTATGCTATAAAATATTCTTGTATATTTTATAGCAAAAAACATTCAAATCAAGAGAATATTATTTTTTAAGGTTTTTGTTGATGCATAATAAGTTTGCCTTGACTTACTAAAAGACTTTTTGATGCCCCTCTTGATTTTTCTGGTAATTAAAGTTTTCTCTTCAAATAAATGAACAAGATAGTAATGCTCAGTATTACCATGAAAGAAGCATATGCTTTTTCTTTGCCAAATGAGCCAAAAAATGAAGATGGAATTATTTTATATTTCTTTTCAGATACAATAAGAGCCTTTTGTTTCTTGGCCGCTTTCTTCTTTTTCGCCTTCAATTTCTTCTTTGCAGGAGGGATTTTGGAGACATGGATATGTATTGCTTTTTTAAGTATAGCGATATCATTTTCATCAGATATGCTCAGTGTGGCAAGATATCTTCATGGTGCATAGTTGATAGTTTTAGGGTTTGCTCAGGTAAAAGTGAGTCAATTGCCGAAATTCCATAGATACTTGAATCAGTCTATTTTTGATGTTTCCAATCAAAGGTTTATGCTGCATTCTTTTCTGGTTTTGCAATCTATTGAGTCGCTTTTTTTGAAATATAAGTTTTTTGATTTTTTTCATTGGAGCTTTAATTGAAAATTGCCTATGAAATCGATTTCCTTTTGGGTTCTTGCAAGAAGCTTATCCAATAATTTTTCTACTTCCAGCTCCTCTTTGGTCACTTCTAACATCTCCTTTAATAAATTTGAAAATTCTTTAAATTCATCCTTTGCGGCATCTTTTGGTTCAGCTTCTTTTTTTGCTTTTTTTTCCTTGATTCTGGGCTGAAATTCCACATAAAAGAAATCTTCTTGCTTGTTTCAAAGAATGTCAGTAACAACCAATTTTATCTGATAGCTTCATGAAGAATATTTTATTGTCGGAGGGTTTCTTTTGTCTGAAGTAATGGAGTTGCCAAAATCCCACAGATAAGTAAGTTTGCCTCTTATTGTTCATGAAAATGCATTTTCAACATTGAAATTAAGTGAGCAAAAATCATATGATGAGCAATGAAGGACGTTTCCTTCTAATTTTTTGAATTCAGAATCAGTAACTCATTCAAGCCTGATTTTGAAAATGCTTCATGAATTTACTGTTTCACCTGCAGAAGCTACGGGATTTCAGAAAATGTAATTGTTTTTTAATTTAAAGTATTTTTCTTTGTAATTATTTTCATTTCACTTTTCTGAAATTCTCAAAATAATAAGGTAAGTTCATGGCCTATATTTAATGTAATTGGGATTACAGCTCAGTTGGTTTCATTCAGCAAAGACTCATCATCAGAAATCCCATAAGCAAACATACTTGCTTTCATTTCCCTCGAAGCTAGTTTTTCAATTGAAATTTACGCTGCATTCAGCCTTATTGCAAACATTTTCAGAATCAAGTCAGCTTTGGATTGATATGATTGGAGTTGGGACAACAATGACTTGAGGCATATTAGAAATTGTGATTTTCTTGCTTTTGAAATTCAGAGGATACAATTTTTCAAATATCTTAAACTCGATTTCTGTTGTTCAAGTTCAGAAAATAATGGCAGATGGATTGCAAGTTTCTGAAATGTCCCCTGTTCAGATCGACATGCTACAGTTTAAATTGCCATAAGCTCAGGAAAATGAGGCCTCAAGAGAAAAATTGGCCCTACAATCTTCATGAATATTGTCACAAAAATAAACATCCCCGTCTTCTGATTTGATGATATAACTTGGCTGTTGCAGCGTTATAAAAATGTCAGGAATAATTAAAGATGTTTGGCTTGAGCCTGAATCTCATCAGGCAGAAGGAGCCGTTTGTCAGCTTAAATCCAGAATTGCACCGGTCTGGACTAATCAAGCCATATTTTCTCTTTTGAATACATTCCTGTAATTAGAAAATGAAGCAGTTAATGTTATTGCCCTCATTTCATTTCATCATAAATCAAATATTCCTGCTCAAGGACTGGTTTTTATCCTAAGATCGCTTGATGTTGAATTATTTATATTAAGAGTGGGCTTAAAATTATCCTGTTCAAGCAAAGTGAGGAAAATGGAACTTCATGACATATGATTTTCAGTGATAAGCTCAGATGATAAATCAATTCTTGATAAAGATAATCCTCAAGAATTGGAATATATCTTAAAATTCTCTAATACAAGTGCCCCGGTGATTGCTTGATTGAATTCGATTTCTAAGTTGTCAACTTTTCAGTTGAAATCCGAATCCGAATAATATAAATTTAAGGCTTCGAGTTGTTTTATTATTTCTGATCAAGAATTCATAATTGTGCCAGAATCAGATAATATGGCTCAAGTCAGATTATTGACAGGAGGAAGAGAATCTGCTCAAGTTGCAGTTGTTCCAGTGTTTCCTATTATGACAGGCGGAATCTCTATAATGGGAGGAATTTCCGTTCAGGTTGCAGTGGCTCCGGTATTTTCTATTATGACAGGCGGAACTTCTATGACGGGAAGCTGGTGCATGGTTGAAATCGGCAAATTTTTGATGCTTGTGGAATAACTGAAGCTGTCAGCAACATTTCAAAACGAATCATACAGCCATATCTCTTCATCGGAATTATTTAAGATTATCTTTGATTCTGATCTGTATATTTTTCTTGCTTCTCAAGGCTGCAATATAATATTTTCTCAGTATGTAAAGGTTTTCTCTGATTTATCTTTTAAGTAATATCAAGATAGTGCAAAGGGCTCGCTAGTTGAATTGTAAATCTCTATGTATTCCATATTGGCGTCATCATCCGTATTGGGAAACACGGAAGAAATCATGAGGCCTTGGGCGAAAACAATTGCGACATATGAGCAGAAAAATATGGCGAACCAGAAAAAATATCGGAGCTTCATTTTAAAAAAATTAATAAGTTTGGCTCAAGATATTTTTTTTATTGAAGAAAAATATTGAAAAAATAAAGAAAATTCAAAAAACAAAAATAAAGATGCAGGATCTGCATCTTTATTTTTTTATTTGATGATCTTTATCTTTTTTTTGTTTTCTTGATTTCTATAAGTGCATCTCTTATCTCTGCCGCTCTCTCGAATTCTAGATTTACGGCTGCAATATCCATTTCCAATTCTAGCCTCTTAATCTTTGAAGAAAGATTTTCTCATTTTTCAATTGTATAGGATTTCTTTCCTGTCATTCATAATTCCTTTATTTTCGATAATATGGTAGAAGGCTCGATATTGTTTGCTTTATTATAATCTTCTTGGAATTTCCTACGCTTTACGGTTATATCGATCACCTCTTCCATTGAATGAGATAATCTGGCTCAATGAGAGTACATCGTGACTGTTCAATTCACATTTCTCGCAGCTCTTCATATTATCTGCAGAAGTGATTTTGTTGAACGCAAAAAACCTTGCTTATCGGCATCTATTATTCAGATAAATGAAACCTCCGGCAAATCAAGCCCCTCTCTGAGAAGATTGACTCATACGATGACCTCTATCTTCCCAGTACGCAAATCTCTCAAAATCTCTAATCTTTCCAGAGTTTCCACTTCGCTATGAAGGTAAGAGACTTTTACACCATTGGAAGCCAGATATTCGGCAAGCTGCTCTGATGATTTTTTGGTAAGCGTCGTTACAAGCGCCCTTTCATTTCTTTGTTTGACTTCTGAGATATGCCTCATAAGATCATCGACCATGAATTTCATATCTTTTACTTCCAGCAGAGGATCAAGAAGTCATGTCGGGCGAATAATCTGCTCTACAACTTGAGAAGATTCTCTTAATTCAAAATCCGAAGGTGTGGCAGAGACATAGATCGTCTGTCATGTAAGTTTCTCAAATTCCGGAAACTTGAGAGGCCGATTCTCAAATGCGCTTGGCAATCGGAAACCATTCTCAATAAGGCTTTCTTTTCTGGCTCTATCTCAAGCATACATTCATCCTATTTGCGGGATTGTCATATGTGACTCATCAATGAAAGTCAGGAAATCCTTCGGGAAGAAGCTCAGGAGCGTAGATGGAGTATCTCATGGCATACGTCCTGAAAGATACATTGAATAATTCTCAATTCAATTCACATATCAAGTTTCCATCATCATCTCAATATCGTATTCGACTTTGGTTTTCAATCTTTCCGCTTTCACCAAATCTCATCTTTCTAAAAAAACTTCAAGCCTATTTTCTAGTTCAGTTTGAATTTGAGGAACTATCTGCTGAATCTTATTCTCTGTAGTTACAGTATGTTTCGCAGGAAAAACATCTATCTTATTGCGATATTCATAAACTTCTCAAGTTAAGGGATGCCTTCTTGCAATCCTATCAAGTTCATTTCAGAAGAACTCTAATGTCCATACTGATTCGCTTGATGAAGGAAAAATCTCCAAGGTATCTCACATCAGATGAAATGTTCAAGGCTTGAAATCAGCTCCTGCTCGCCTGAATTGCAATGCGACCAAATTATTTAAAATAGCATCAAACTCATAATTCTTGCCTGATTCAAGAGTCAGGATCTGACTCATATAATCTTCAACTTCTCAGATTCAATAGATGCAACTGACAGATGCTACGATTATCACATCTTTCCGAGTAAGCAGGCTCTCTGTGGCTGCATGTCTTAACCTATCTATCTCCTCATTGATTGTTGCCTCTTTTTCAATATAAGTATCTGTTTTTGCGACATAAGCTTCTGGCTGATAATAATCATAATATGAAACAAAATAATGCACCGCGTTTTCTGGAAAGAACTCCTTGAATTCCTGGGCCAATTGAGCAGCAAGTGTCTTATTGTGTGCCATGACCAGTGTTGGCCTATCTGATTTTGCTATGATATTAGCCATAGTAAAAGTCTTCCCCGAACCCGTAACTCAAAGAATGGTTTGTTTTTTATCTCATCTCCCGATTCAACTCAAGATCGTATCTATCGTGCGCTGTTGATCAACAATTGGGGTATAATTTGAAACTAACTTAAATAAAGACATTTTTATAGTTTGTAAATAAATCTAATTAAGTTTAATTGATAATCTTAAAAAATCAACAAAAAATCTCCTTGAGATTACAAGGAGATTTTTAGTTGATTTTGTTGAAGTTGTAAATAACAAGAATTTTTTTAACGATTAAATATTCACCTAAGACATAATAATCGTTAGGTATTTAAGATTTGCAACAATATGAGTGATATAATTCTTCCACTATTGAAATTTTTAACCCGGCAGCTTAAGAAATAATTATTTCAGTATTTTACCTATAGCAGGACAGGCTATCCCAATTTGATCAGCGATACAAGACGTTATAAATCTGTATTTAGTACAAGTTGTTCATGGAGTTGTTGTTACTTGTCCATGACAGCTATTGACACCTCAGTCACAAGGTGAGGTATTAGGGCACTGATAAATAGTTGTTGTATCAGATAATTTATCATTTACAGCCTGATACCATCCTGGTCAAATATTATCACCGCTATTTATGGTTTGCGTAGTAACAGTGGATATAGTTGCAGCATATACGATTCCAGCAGTAATCAAAGTGGTTGCGCCAATAGAAATCATATATTTAAAAATGCTTGTTTTCATAATAAAAAAATTAGACAAAAGTAAAATACTACTTAACTGTACAAGGAATTGCTCATCAAGCTGTACAATAGTTTGTAGAGCTTTTACAACTATTGCTTCCGCTATCCCAAGTGAAATTATCATCACATTTGTATGTACATCTGTCATTATTGCTTGGAGAGGCATTGTAT
>AMFJ01000301.1_pt1 | contig 14706 bp, 7 predicted proteins | sample 427208 | NCBI WGS metagenome assembly AMFJ01 (sample SAMN02954298, study PRJNA114691) | groundwater metagenome | biome: aquatic; feature: subsurface aquifer; material: sediment; isolation source: subsurface aquifer sediment | place: USA: Rifle, CO | collected 2008-08
ATATCTGAAAAAGGCCTTCGATGATTTCAAATATCTATGAATTGATTCCTCGGAATGAATGATCAATGAAGCGAAAAAGGAGCATCCGAATTATGATTTCAGAACTCTTGATATGACAGACCTAGACAAGATAGGGACAAAGTTTGACATGGTTTTTTTTATTGCGTCTTTCCACCATATTGAGTCATTCGCACAAAGGATAAATATTCTGAATATGCTGGGAAATATATTGGCTCCTGGCTGAATTGTCTACATGACAAATTGGAATCTGATGTGAGAGTATAATTTCAAAAAATATGAGAAAGCATACAGATGAGATCATGATTTTGATATAAAGATCGGCTGATTCTCAAGATATTATCATTCTTTCACACTCGATGAGCTTGAGGGGCTTTTTAAGGAAACAAACTTTGACATTATTGAGAATCGGATATTTGAGTGAGACAATAATTTGATTTCTATTGTACAAAAATAGAAAAGTATCATATAATCGGTTCATTATTTTTTAAATTATATATTTTATGTTTGAGAAATTAAAGAATCTGGATTTCAAGGCAATAGCCAAAATCGGTTGAGTCGGAATCCTTATCATTATCTTTTTGGTTATCGTGTTGTGACTTGTGAGCGCACTTTTAAGCTCACTGAATTTAAATTTTTTCCGAGGAGGATATAATGAATACGGGACATCATATAACTGAGTCAGGGATTTAGAAATGGGCAAATCCATGTCAAAACAAGATTCAATAAATTATACTGAATCTAGTGTTCCCAATGATATTCCTGCAAGCAATTATGATGTCAAAAGCTATAATGTCTCAATAGAAACATCCGAAATCGAAAAAGATTGCTCATCCATTTTGAACTGACTGAATGTTGATTATATCAAAAAAGACAATGTAAACCAAGGCAAGCATTATTGCAATTTTCAGGTTAAGGTATTAAAATGAAAAGAACAGCAATTTATAGATTTCTTAAACAAATATAAAGTTAAAGACCTTAATGCAAATATCACAAATATTGTCAAAAGTTATACAAATCTTGCGGATAAAATAAGCGAAACTAAAAAGAGATTAACTGAAATAGAAGAATTGCTCGCAAATTCAAAAGCAAGTTACGATGAACTTTGGAACAGCTTGAAAATCAAAGAGATATCTGCCGAAAGCATTGATGCGCTGAATAAGATAATTTTGAACAAATCTGAGCTAATTTCAAAATTTACAAAGGAAAGGGAGAGTCTGGTCGACACCATTAATATGTACACGAAGCAGAAACAGGACTATGATGAGCAGATAAAATATATCGACTTCAATATCAGCGTGACTGAACGCAAACTGGTGGATTTTCAATCATTCAAAGATGCATGGTATAATGACTATAAGCAATTAGTCTATACTTTTAATGAAACTTTCAGAAATCTGACAGTTAATCTCCTTAGCTTCTTGCTAAAAACCATCAACGTGGTAGTCTATGCGGTGCTAAGCATATTTTTCATATTGATTTGAGGCAAGGGCCTATACAGAATGGGAAGAAGAATAATCAACTGAAAGAAATTATAATATATAAAACTTAACAATAATAAAAAGTCCATCATCAATGATGGACTTTTTTTGTTTTAAAGGCAGAAATATGGTAAAATAAAAAGGTGAAAAATATATAATATATAAAACTTAATGAAGAACCAAGTCAAAGAGCTTCTAATACAAAAAAAGGATTCTAATTCAGTTGCAAGGAATATGCTGGAATTTATTGATTTTTTCACAGATGCTGAACTCTCAGATATATATGCTCTTCTTTCAGCAAATGAAATTGAAAAAAGGAAGGAGATATTATTAAGAAATATAGCAGAATATGAAGATACAATTGAAGAGATAATAAAAATTGGCCTTAAATTCGAGCGTTTCAAAACTATAATGATGTATGAGGCAGTACGGAAGCAAAGCCGAGAATCCCTAAATAACCTTAAGTCTGCACTTAATTTAAGCGCAAATACATAAAAATAAAAAAACAAATATGGCATCAGAAATCGGAAAAGAGATACTGGATTTGACCAGTGAAAGCTGAATTAAGAAGCTTGACATAATATTCAATTTTGCAAAAGCAAAACTGCAAAAAGTCGAAGCTAAAATATGAGAATTCCTCAGATCTCAATGATTTGATAGGCTATTGACTCAAAAATATGATTGAAGATTGGATAATAATTCAAAAACTCAAATCGAGAATGTCTTCAATAATCAGGTCTTGCCTCTTTTGAATGATTTTAAAAGAAATAGGAATGCTCTTTCAAAAAAAGAGCTTATCATCAAGCTTTCGCAACTGATAGAACAAGCTGAATTACAAGAAAGATTTTCTCTAAGCCAATCTGCCTGAAAAAGCATGAATTGACTGAAAGTTGAAAGGAGATCGGAAATTGAGGCTGAATTACTTAGGTGAATAGATGCGGAATTCCATGCCAAGAAGCTGGATGTGGTTTCGGAAAGGAGTTTTGAGAAAGGAAAAGAAATTGAAATCAGATGATTATTGGCAGCCATAAGCACATGATCCATAACTCAGGCAGAATTCGAAAGATGATATTTCTCAATCGTAAAAGAGGCCTGAAAATTCTGAGGATTGCCTATGCAGGCAAGGTTGCTTGAATATTTTTGAAAAGTTGCAAAACCAATGATGTCAAGTTGAGTTGCCCCGCTTTTGCTTATGCTTTCCAAGAAAACAAGAAGAATACTGCCCGGGCTGCCTCTCGTCATTTGATGAGGAATTTATGCAAGCCTCTTCTATACGCTTAGATCCAAAGACATATCTGCCTGAGCCAAGGCCACTGAAGTCGGTAAGACTGTATGAGAAACCATTCTTAATATCGCACCGATCACATGAACCATCATGTCTGCCAAAGATACTTATTATGCTATAAAAAAGTGAAACAAGTCGGAGGCCATAGCCTGTTGAGTCGGTACTCTAGTGAGTTGAGTGTTTGATTGATTGACTATTGTTATGATTGCAAGCTGAATAGGGATCCCTTGAGCTGTTGCCCTTTCTACAGTTAAAAATGCAACTATCAGATGAATCGTTAAGGTTTGAATAAAGCCGCTTTCAAAGTTTGTCGCAAAGGAAGGTCTAGAGGGCTTTGCCACTGAGGCGGCATCAAAGACATGATGACAGATCATCAAGGAAATCTGAAAAGAGTCTGCAGATTTTATTATGAAAAATTCAAAAGTCGCCTGGAAATGACTTAGGCATAATACTAAAAAAATGATTTTATGAAATAAGCAATCTTGAGAACTGGTCAGCAGATGAATGGTCCATGAAACCTTGGATTGAATGAAGCAGATCTTTACCTTTAAACATGCGAGGGATTTTTTATGGAACAAGCATTATATGAGACAATACAATGGTAATCCAGAAGCACTTAAAGAAAAGAATTTTAAGAAATACAAAGAAATGGAAGAATTATCAAAGGAGAAAAACTCTTCCATAAAATCATGAGCCATAACCGAATCGAAAATTGCTGAGCACAATATGACAAGCGACCGTGATTTGGAAGATTGAGTCGACAAATTTAATTGAAGCGAATCAAAAGGCAAAATTAAGGAAATCGCCACAAAAAGGGAAAAAATTAAGGATGTTGATAAGGATTTGGCAATGCATCTTAAGGCAGAGGCCAAATTAGCAACCGATGAGCAAATACAAGGTTTGAATGACAAAAGGCAAGAAAAGAGGTTGAAATTTGAAACTTATATAAATGCAATCGAGTGAGAATTAACCGTCAGATGAACGGAAGACATAATTTTCAAATTAGATAATGAGCTAAAGGCATTAGCCAATGATAACAATGAAATGGATCATTTGGAGGGAAGGGTCAAAGCAGCGGAAGATTGGTTTAAATGAACTCTTGATATGCTCACAAACAAGAAACAATTCTTTCCTGGACAAAGAACGCCTGAGCATTACGCAAATGCTCTTTACAAATTGAAAAGAGGTCTGGAATTAAGCAAGAAGATGAAGGCTGATAAGATTGAAAGGGTGGAAAAATTAATGGAAGTCCTGGAAAGAAGATCTTATAATTCAGAAACAACAGATCACCAAAAAATCTTTTATTCAAAAATGGAACAGATAATAAAAGACGATAATGTAGATGCGGGTATAAAAAAGATGATTATAGAGCACTTGACACCTCAGCATATAAACGAATCCTTCGTAAAGAATGACTTATTGTCTAAGTTGATACCTGAAATATTAAATAGCAATAGTTTGACCTTGAAGGAGAAAGTGGATTTTCTATCATTCTTAAAAACAGAAAAAAATATAAACAAAATATGAAATTGAAAATCATTAAAAGGATTTGCGCAACATGAGCTTGATAGGATTATAAGAAGAATGGTAAATTTTAAATCGGGATGAACAGAAGCAGACATTATCGCCTTTAAGGACAATTTCACAGAATACAACAATCTTATAAAAAGCTTTGACTATGATCTGAAAATACAATTATGAGATATTTCCGATGTGGCTGTAAAGAATTTCTGAAAAATGCCAATCCCGACAAAAGTCACAATCATTGGATTTTTAAGCAAATACGAAATGCTTAATTTTCATCTTGAGAAGGCAGATTCAAAGTTTAGCTGAGAAGTTCTTGACCTTATGTTGAATTCAATGAATGATAAGACAGCAGCGAGAAGCATAAGATGAGCTATAAATATGTGCGAATATCTTAAATGAACAAGATTTGAAGATATATGAGCCCTGTACAAGAAAACGCTGTTGAATAAAAGGATTGAAGGAGAAAGCGAACATGAACGATTATGGAAATTATCTGACCTTAAAATAAATGAAGGTGATTTTATCGATCCTAGATCTTTAGCATTAAGGCATAAGAACGATAGCATAGCCAATGAGGAGGCATTTGTAAAAAATCCGGATTCAATCAATAAAAATACAGCTTTGCTGGAAGAAGTCACAACAAAAGTATTGAAATGAGACACTTATAGCATTTTGGGATATCTGTATGAAATATCAAAAGAGCCTCGCACACCTTTTACAATTGATGCGCATAACAAAATAATCGCTGAATATTTTAATCAGATAAATAATTGAAGCAGGGCAAAAGAGGTGGTAAAATTCACTAAAGAATTATGCATTTTTATAAAAGATCAAAAAGACCTGAAGATAGATCTTCCTTATGGGCAAATGCAAAAATCAGTAATTGATTATTTAAAGAAAAACGAATCAGTAAGCAAGGATGAGAAAGTGGCTCTTTGTAAAATACTTGAAATGATGCCATTGGGGGAGAAAGAATACATGGAACTCTGAGCATTAGAAAAAACATTATTATTCAAAAAGATTTTAGACAAGAAAACATTAAGGGATGTACTCGGAGATTTGCTTGCTAAACCAGAAAATGAAGACCCGATATCTATGATGTACAAAATTGTCTGATTGAATTTTATTCATACCAATAAAGCAAATTACAGTAGGAAAATGAGGGATCTGATAGAGAAGAGATTATGAAAAAACAGTTATACGATCAAGGAAAGAGTCGATGCTTTAAACAATAAAAAGTCAGAGCTTATCAATTCATTATTTTCGATTAAAGACAAAAAAAATACAGAAGGCAGCATTATTGACCCGAGACTTAAATTGGATTTGGAAATAACAGATAATTGAGAATTTTTCTTAATCCAAACATGATGATGAAATAGGATTGATTTAGATGTTTCATCTAAGCTGAATGCCAACTATGATTATGTAGAATTGGCATTATCCAAATCTCCTCTATTAAATTCATGAAATAAGGAGAATACATTGACAATATCAAAGATACTGGAAGAAAGTCGTAATTCTGATTTGTTAGAAAGGCTTTGAGGCACATGAAGCCATATTGATCTTTCCAATATCTCATCAATTATGAACAATTCAAAAAATATTGATGAAGTACCCAGCGGGTTTATTGTAAAGTACTTAACAGAATTTGAAAAACCTGGCGAGGCTGAATTATGAGAAAGATTTGTAATGCAAATTGTTGCAATCCAAAAATATCTGAATAATAAATGAGCTTCCGTTGGATCGTCCAATCAATATGATGAGGTTATTAAATATATAACGGATCTGATGTGAAGAAAAGATCCAGGATTGCTCGATCATCAATTATCTTTAATCGTGAATCTTTGAGTACATAGCTCTGTTCAGAAAAAGGCTTATAAAGAGTTCCTTAATAATAGAATCGGAAAGGCAGAGGAACTTGAATCACTTTTGACTCATCCTTTATTCAAAAGAATTCAAGATAAGGCATGAGTGGATTTTAAATACTCAAATCAAAATATAGCGGATAAAATACTTGAAGTGATAAACAGCGATAAAATCGGGGATAAAGAATTCAACAGATTGTTCATTCTTTCTGAGCTGATTAAGAATAAATCAGTATTTTATGTTGAAACGCTTTGAAAAAAAGATACGCTGAACACGCTTAAAGAAGCATTCTTTAAATTAGCAGACAACAAGGACCCTATGAGCCAATCTATGCTAGAAAAACTATTAGAGATTCAAGAGCTCATCAAAGATAAGAAGGTATTAAAATATATCGAGACCAGATTAGATGAGGCACCTGTCTGATCACGTGAGGCGACAACCCTAATGAACAGATTTATCGATTGAATATACAAGCATTACAAGGCATCCTCAGAAATAGGATTCAATGTTCATGATAAAGCGGTTTTTAATAAGATTCAAGAAGCAATCAGTAAGCATCTTTTAAGTGTAAATATAAGATGATGAAAAATGGCTTGAGAAGAATTCTTGAAAAGGCTAGATGTAAAAACCAAAGAGCTTTTAATTAAAAATGACATAGAAGTCATATGAATAGAAAATTGAAAGGCAATATATAGAGATATAAAGACTTGAGAAAGATTAGAGAATCTTGAAAGCATCCAGCTTCTCAGGACTGAAAAAATAATAAGCTGAATAGAGAAGCATCTTATAGTTGCTGTCAGATCTGCCATGAGCGATTCCCTTGAAGGCAAGTGATGAGAAGATTTGAAGAATGATATTCTAAAAAGATTGTCGCCAGAACTTCTTGTCCAATTGAGGAAGATGAACATTGATATTACTCCAGATGCCAAATTGATTAAAATAGCTGAATTCCAAAATAAGCTTGCAAAAGCGCCTGATTCAGAAAAGGCAAATATATTCAAAAATTATAAAGAAATACTATGAGGATACGGTGTAGAAATCCAGATTGTAAATAATGGATGAAAAAGGGTATTCCAGTTCATTAAAAGAGACTCAGAATGAGAAATAATCGATTTGACCAAGCTTGTTGAGCTTGTAGATACTTCAACCGGCAAAAAGATAGAACCCACATCATTTGCTGAAAATATTTCCACTATCGATAAAATATTTACTAAATTTCAAGCTTGAATGGGATCTTTAAGATGAATCATTTGATGATCAAAATCACTTAATAATGAAAATGTTGCAGAAAAATTAGTTTTATGACATAATAGTAAGGAATATGCAAAACATGAGTTATCTGATTTCTTAAGCCAAACATGAAAATTATGAAAAGATATCGCATGCAGAAACTCTAAAAAATTAACAACATTAGCCACTTTATCAATAACTTTTTGATTAATGAAACCAGTAAAAGCCCAAGCAATGGAACAAACTGTCCTAGATGAGGCGCTTATCGCAGCTCAGGATGCGCTTAAGGTAAATCCTGACTATCTTAAGGCGATCCAAGAGAACAATATCGAGCTCAAGACAAAGATAGAGGAGGAGACTATCCGCAAGATGACAATCCTCAAGACCCAATCCTTGTTCAATGAGATGCAGATGCAAGTGGATCGCAAAATTGATGAGATTGTGGATAAATCTCTTGCCAAAACCAGTGATAAGCTTATTTCTCCAGAACAGAAGTCTAGAGTAAAGGAATTATTTAAAGAGGAATTATATAAGTATATGGTCAATAATGAAGCAGCAAAAGTTGAATCACCATATGATACGGCCAGAACATCTAACTTATGAGCGAATATTTTAATATCGGATGCTTTTAAATGAAAAAAATGATTTGAGAATGAATTAGCCGATATATTGAACAATATAAATTTAAGAATAGAAAATCAGATTAACTCCACATGAATTATAGATTTAAGACAAGAATTATTTAAGCAGTTCAATTCTTTATAATTTCAAATTTAGGCAATGATAAAGCAAGAGCACATATCTCCTGAATCAGGAAATGAAAAACTCATCAAAGAACTTACTTTTGAGAAGTTGAGAGATAGGATTATTAAGTCAAGAGATCATACTGAGTTCTCTAAATATATTGATAGTCTTATTGATATCCCAGAGGCTAAAAATAAGATAAAAAATATCATCAAAGATTATCTGTCAAAATTAGAATCATTTGATATAGAGAATAAAGTACATGTAACTATGGTACAGATATTGGCTAGAACTTTTTGATTGCAGGTTTATGTAGATGGCTTATATGGAAAACAAACTCTGACAGCCATTTCAGATATTATGAAGCTCAATAGGGAATTGGACCCCCCTATCATAAATTTGCCAGTTGTCGATGAAAATAAGCTTGCAAATTATAGGAAAGGGAAAGATGAGCAAGAGGCTGTAAAGAAATTGAAAAATGAATTTGCAGAATTCTCAAAAGATCCCCAAAAAATAGAATCATTTGAGAAAGAGCTTAGAAGTTATAAGGTTGATATACAGACTGCGCAAATTAAAGTAAAGTGATTAACTATCGATACTACTGGTAAGCCAGAATCCAGAAAGGCACCTGAAGTCTTTGAATCAGTTGAATCAAAAATTGATAAAGTCATAAAACGCATATTCAGATTATCTCCAGTAGAAGCCACTTATAATAAAATAGAGAACAAAATATACCTTAATGAAAATGGCAATCCAAAATATCCTATAATCATCGATATATGAGCTTTATGATTGGATGCAAGTAGTCCAAAATTTGCTCAAGAGCTTGAATTGAAGCTCAAATTGCATCAGAATTCGCTTGATGACTTTAAATTGCCAGAATGGGCAAATGAGAAGAGATGAGACAGATTCTCGGCAGCAGACAGGATTGAAAAATGGGAGAAACAGATTCCACTGGACATAGATACACTTATAAAAATCCAGAAACTTAAAAATATTATCACAAAAGTCCATGAGTCTAATATTGATACTAAATATAAGATAAATCTAGTTGATAAATATATGTATGAGGGATGAGATGCGACTGGTCGTGTGATTGAAGCAATTTCATTGATAGAATTTAAAAATGAAATATTATTAGCATATCCATCTGGGAATAGAAAGTTTATTAATGAAAGATTCCTAGAACCTATATTGGACAGTTATACAACCTTTAAAATTAATACTAATCAATACATAAGCTGAATCTGATTATTAATTGGTTGAGATATAAGTAAAAAGGAACTCAATATTTGATACATCAATAAAATTTCAAATCTATTAGAATGAAAAAAAGGATTATTTGAAGAAATTGCAACCTCATTTATAAAATTTGATAAAATAAATTGAAGTTTAGATAAAAAATTAAATAACCTTTTAGATAATCTCTCTTTTATTAAAGAATATTCCGAATTTGATTGTAATTCACTCAATCCAAATAAAGATCCTAAATTGACTAAATTCTTTAACGATGCTAAAATTTGATTGGACAATTATGTAATGAATTGAGACATAAAAGATGCTAAATTGATTTTTTGAGACATAAAGAATGGCAAGATAAATGAATTGTTCAATGATGTTGTTGATCCAAAATTAAAAAATACACTCATTACTCAGATCTGAAAATGAATTGCAAATTGAAGTTTCTTATATGATCATCTCATTGCAACTATTAAAAATGCAAAAGAAATAAAAAGATATTTAAGCGAAAATAATTTTAAAAATATTGATAAGAGCAAAGTTGATAAGATTTTGCCGATAATTTTAAGAGGCGAAATAGATGCTAGAGAATTACCAAATTTAAATGAGTTAGATGACAAAATAACCAGTATATTAGCACAAGAAAATAAATATCAGAATATCGATTATATAAAACAAAGAATCGAAGGAATCTTTAGTAAAATCATAGAGTGAGAATATGGCATAACAAACGTTCTTAATAATATTGAAAAGGTAGCCAATTTTAATGATTTTAATAAACATGAAGAAATTTATTCAAGATTAATCAATGATTTATTTAAAAACGGAAATTTTAAGGTTTTTGATAGTGAGATATTGGCAATGCAAAATAATATAAAATCTCTAAAAGAGGATAAATCTTTAACTGTAATTTCACCAGAAAAGAAATATGAATTATTATTAGGCTCATCAACATGATTGATGCAAATAGAACGATTTGATATTATTGTTGCCAATTTGCATGACTTGCAAAAACAATTTGATTCTTGAAAAGTTACAATTGAAGAAGCAACTATCATAGTATCTTCCCTTATATCTGACAATGCCTCAGTCACATGAGACGTACAATGAGAATTGACATATGAATGCCCAAATCTTCCAGAGAAAAAACAAAAAGCTTTTGAGAAATCGCTTAGCAATCTTAAGGATGCAAAAAAGAAATTAGAAGACTTGTCTAGTAAGGATGCGAGTGAATTGACTAATGAGGATAAGGAAGATGTAAGTTTCTTAAAGGATGTAATCAAGAAAATCCTTCTTGCATTCACTAAGATATGAGCTAGAGAAATTTTTATAAAAGATAAAAAACTTTCCACATCGGATTATGAATTCATAGCTAATGATTTTTTAGATAAAAATAGCCAGAAATATAAGATTCCAAAAGAGGCATTTACCAGTAAGGAAATCAGGGAGGAGTATGAGAAGGTGATAAAGACATCTTTATTGTCTTGAGAAATCAAAGAAAAGGATGTGAAGTATATATTTGGGGAACTGCTTAATGTCAACAAATGAACATTCAAAAAATTCATGACATTATCGACAGAAGATAAACAAGCATTGTTCCAGAATATCATAACCGGCACGCTCAGCAATTTTACTAATAGCGATACAATGGGCAAGAAGGATTCTGGACATACTTTGACACTTGAGTCAAGAGTGAATTTCATTCTGGATAATTATAATAATTTAGATAAATTCAACAATTTCCCGGAATGAGTCAACACAATAAGATATAAAGAAATTGTCCTTGCTATTAGAAGCAGCTATCTGAGCTGATATCTGCCGACAAATGAAAAATTCAATGAGCTTCTGACAGCATTCAATGATAAGAAATTAAGTAATCTTTCAAGTAATACTGCAAATTGATTAAAGGCCTTTTCTGATTATTACACTGCCCATATGGAGAATAAAGCAGAAGGCAAAGTGTAAATCATAAAACAATAATCCCTGAGGTTACCTCAGGGATTATTTTGTTTAAGCGACTTGATTTTGCGGGTCTTTTTTGGAAACTAAGTTCTTTATGTTCAAATCAAAAGCCATTATATTAAGCTGTCATTGTCATTTGTAAAAGTTTGTGTTGTTTTTGAGATTATTGATAAATAAGGTTTTGGTTATTATTCTTTTTGATAGGTTGTGAGGATCATATGCTCAAATGACTTTTAATTTTGAGAAGATTGCAAGCAGCTCAATTTTTTCTGCCTGGGTAAGTCATTCCGGTTTGTCCAGATTGATAGGAATTCAATTCGTAATATCAAAATACTTATTCAGATTTAGAGAAATATCTCTCATTTCATTTGGAGTAAATGCTGTAAGTCAGGTATTTTCCATAAATCTTAAGCTTGAGATTTTATTTAAAGAAATCTCAAGATTTTTTGCATCTAGTGTTGGGAATTTATATTCGTATCAATATCATCTAAGAGTAACTCATTTTTTATCAGGAGACAATACAAGCTCTCAATCTTCTCAGAATTTAACTGCTTCTTTTAGCGTTAATTCTCAAGTTTCTTGATTTATGGCAATCTTATTCTTAAATCATTCTAAGATTTCCCTGTCTCATTCGGATTTTGAATTTGCCAAAAATTTGTCATAAATGCCTGAGATTTCAATGCCTCTTTCTGATTTGTCTGGGGATGCTTCATTTTTCTTTGCAATTGCTGCTGTAGGACTAAAATCATAATCTTTACTGGCCAATCTGGTGAATTGATTTCATTTTGCTGTTTGAACTTGAGCATATGCATCCTGAATCTTATCATCAATCGGCGTTATATCGATTCAACTCGCAAAGTCATCTTTTTTTTCTGCCTCAGCCCTTTTGTAATTATCAATACTTGCTCTTCTGTGTTCTATTTTAGATCTAGCATAATATTCCTGAACCTTTTCATATTCGACTTTTAATGATTCAGGATCAAGCCTTGATATGAAATCGCTCTCTTTTTGTCAGAACGGCATCTTTTGTGCTGAATAAAACTGTGCGATAGCTTCAATTATATCTTCTAGCGAAGATATGACTTTGGAATTTGCGACTCAATCGTTTTTATCAAATTTTCTTCCAACAACATTAAAATAAGCGCTTATGTTCTGGGCTACAATTTCTCTGCCCTTTTCCTTCAGGCTTTCATAATGTCATTTCTCTACGGCACTTAATAATGTAAGCTCTTCCAGTCTGGTTTCACTCACTTGGCTCTCTCTGCTTTTCTTAAGAGCCTCTAATTGCTCTTTTGTATCCAATTGCATTTTGGATTGCAAATTTTCATTACTGTAAGACGGCGAATCCAGTGTTTTTCTATCTATGCTCATAAGCAAAATATTTATTTTTATTTATCCATACCATCTTAACATATTTTTATATGTTTCGCAAGAATCGAGGTATTTTTCAAATTACTTCAGCGCCCTGATTATCATTTATTTTCAATTTGGGTTGATTTTAATGGATTCAAGAATATATTTGTCGGGTTTTAAAAATTTATTGTAGTAAATTCCGGTCAAATATTAGAAAATATTTTACAGCTATTTATTATAAATTTTTAAAAAATCTCACTCAAAAGTGAGTTATTTTATTTTTCTAAATATTTTTATGATAAAGAATTTTTCTTCTGCTAAAATAAAGCTGAATTGGAAAGCCTGACTATCTGTTGCCATGATAAATATTCCCCTTTCTATTTCATTGGCGGTTGCATCTGGAGCCTCACCTTTACAGTGACTTCTTACTTGAATATGGTGATGAATTTTTGCTTCTATATTTGCATCAAGCAGCTATAATATTTTCTGAGCAGCAGGAGCACTGTCTTGAATACTCTTGTCATTCTCTTTGATAAATTGACCTTGGCTGCTTCCTTTTATTGCGATATTTTCCGGTGTTATCATCATGTTCATTTACTTCTTCAAGATAACGAAGTATATAACCCTTATTCCGACTACAGCACTTCATGGATTCCTGATATGAGTATGAATATCCATTGCTGCAGGACAATTCAATGCAGCCCTTTGATTATCATTGCCGCAATCGGAAAAGATATATATTTGAATCTGGCAAACAATCCTACATATCGATCAAGCCAATCTTTATGCATTTGGGATGTTTTTGATAGGGTTCGTATTCCTGTTCACCTGCAAAAAAAGATTCCCAAAATTCCCTGCGGTCATAGTCCTTACCATCTTGTGAATCCTAATCTGATATGCTGTCAGATATGAATACTTGCCGCAAGTATTGTTGCTTTCAGATAAATATAAATGAATGCAATTCACGCCATTTGTGAATATATTCTCATCAATACGAATAAAGGATTTCTCTGATTTCATGGACATCTCAAGGAAGGTTCTCAGTGTGTCGTTCGTCATTGCTGTCATTGCCATCCTTGAAACCATAATTTCTGCAAAGATCGCACAGAAGCTGACCAAGAAGAAATTCTCACGCGAAAAAGAGGTTTTTGGACTTGCTATGTCTAATATTGCCTCAGGATTATTCTGATGACTTCCTGTAACGGCTGTCTTCGTGAGAACCGCTCTGAATATCAATGCATGAGCAACTAGCAAGTATGCGGCTCTCATGACTTGATTGTTTACATTCATGTTCTCTCTGCTGTTTTTCAATAATTGATTCTTATTCCTGCCATATCCCATAATAGCCGCAATTCTTATAAATATCGCTTCATGACTCATTGATATCAATCACTTGAAAAAATTATATAATATGCAACATTCCGCTTTTTATGTTGCTGTAATTACTGCATTCTTCACTGTTGTAGAAGATCCAACTTATTGAATCATCATATGAACTGCGATATCTCTTATATCTTATTTGAAAAGGGTGACTTCGTCTTGAGCGACAATATCATTATTCAGGAATAAGAAGTATGTAGAAAAGAAAGATTTCTGAAAATATATTCATGCAGATCAAAAAGATGGGGATGTGGTACTTCTAAAATTTTCTTGAGGGTTGAATTATCTGAACCAAGAAAAGAACATAAACCATCTGGAGCTTATAGATAAAAAGATGACGGTCATATTGTCATTCACTCATATGTGATATCTGGATATTGATTGAGTGGAAGCAATCGATGAGATTTTCATTGCATTAAAAAATAAATGAGTAGAAATTTATTTCTCATGACTTAAATGATTTTTCTCTCAAGTTATATCAAAAACTAAGATATATAAGACACTGCATAAGGAGGGTAAAGTTGTGGAATCGACATCAGAAATACTCCACGTTCTACTGTGAGAAGATTTTAGAAACTTTAAAGAAGCATAAAAAATCTCCCCGGATTTTCCGGGGAGATT
>AMFJ01008346.1_pt1 | contig 14693 bp, 19 predicted proteins | sample 427208 | NCBI WGS metagenome assembly AMFJ01 (sample SAMN02954298, study PRJNA114691) | groundwater metagenome | biome: aquatic; feature: subsurface aquifer; material: sediment; isolation source: subsurface aquifer sediment | place: USA: Rifle, CO | collected 2008-08
TTATTGATATAATCAAAACATGTTAAATATCCCTACTGACTTTAATCAAAAACTAAGCGCTAAAAATCCTCTATCGGAAGCTCCAACAAAGCGCAAACCCATAATGAACTATATCGTTAGCTTATTCTGTCAGTTTGATTTTAATATTTGGGAATCGGAGGAAAATATTGCGCTAGTAAGAATAAACAAAAGCACTGTAGAAAATGCAGAAGAGTTTCTAAAGAATGTCATTACTATACTCAATAAAAATATAGATGCCTCTAAGGCGCAAAAAATAGCGAGCACCAAACTAAATGAAATAATAAAAGAAATTGTACGTGACTTTAAATATGATCTTAAACCATCTGAAGGTTTTGTAGATGCAGTACAATTGGAGGATGTATGGAATTATAAAGAGGTGGTGATCGAAACTGATTCAGAATTTATCTATATACAGTGTCATACTACAGCCTAATCTGTTCTAGACAGACATGCTCAGCCAGAAGCGGAACTCTCAAACTTCCTTCCTAACGTTCTATAATTCGTATTTTCGTTCTCCCAATTATAACTAGCTTACCTTTTAATTTTCTATCCTCCGAGAAGAACGCAACAGCAATATCAATCATTTCTGTTTTGTTCATAGAATTAATTAGTTCTATAGCAATTCCACTGCTATTTGAGATGTTAAACTTAAAAATATCCCCAAAACCTCTATCAAACGTGAACAAAACTAAATCGTTTTTAGTCGCATAATCAAAAACCTCAGCATCCGTTGCCCCAGACATACCGCTTTCGTAAATAGTCTCCACAACATGTCCGGCTGACTTCAATGCCTCAATCATGTCTTTATGAATACATTCATCAGAAAATATTCTATACATATTTTATTCATTGTGAGATTGCTAAAATTTCTTCCTTGCCCAATATGTTTGCAGCATACTCGATAGCAGATACTGTATTGGCAATAGTAACCCCTGGATATTGATTAGGAATATCATTTACAGTGTACCCGGCTTTTAACATATTAAGTATATCTGCAACTGCAACTCTGGTATTGGCCACAGTAGGCTTACCAAATCTAACTTCGGGTTTTATGGTTATTTCTTTTGGAATTTTTTTAGTAATTTGTTTATCCATACAATTATTATACAACTTCTATTAAAATAGTTCGAATTTGGTTGCGAACATACAGCCATATATCCTAGTGAAACGGCATATAGGATAGTTTGTTGATATAATGAAAAAATGATTGATATTTCTACAAACTTTAATGAAAAACCTTCTTTTGAAATTCTAAAAAATCGTAAGCCGATAATGGATTATACGGTCAGTATATTCCGACAATTTGATTTTAATACTTGGGAGTCAGAGGAAAATATTACAGTAGTAAGAGTGAATAAAAGCAATGTAACAAATGCCGAAGAGTTTTTAAAAAATATCACAAGCTTACTCAACAAAAATATAGATACGTCTAAGATCCAACAAATGGTGAGCACTGCACTAGATGAAATAATCAGAAATATGGTACATGATTTTAAGTATGACCTTAAATTATCTGAAGGTTTTGTAGATGCTGTTCAACTGGAAAATGAATGGGATTATATAGAAGTGTTGATAGAGACTAATTCAGAATTTGTCTATATACAATGGAATACTACAGCTTAAGGTTCTCGACCGACATGCTCAGCCAAAATGGGCACTTAGATGACCACTAAGCCTCAAACAGCCTTTCAAGGCTTGTAAATCTCCCCTTTCAAAATCATAGATCCGAACCGATAAAAATGATATTGTTCCTTAGTGCATAATTTAAAATAAAACACCAATACTAGAAAAGTTTAGGCTGTTAAGAAATTGTTCAATTCCGCTCTCATTATTAAACACGTCTTTTTGATAATAAATTAATTCTATTTCATCACTTTTTGTTTCTGAAACCGTCTTCCAATTATGTAAAATGGATTCTTTTGAAATAGACTTGCGAATTTCTTTTTGTTTTACCAACTCAATTGTTTTATCAAAATCCAGCTGATATTTCTGCGAGATAAGATAAAAGTCATAAAAATCCCGATAACGAGCGCGATCACTCATAGCTCTTAATTTCTCAGCATAGACTTCTCGGATATCCATAACATTGACGGTCACATCTACTCCCCACACATTATTATATTTCATCTGTTTTGGCGGTAAAATCACATTTTGAATAAAATCTATTTCAAATTTAAGTGAGTTTGGTTGTTCAAGCACACCTGAGTATTTTAATCGTTCGATTTTGATAGTTGCCTTTGAGGTATAAAGCTTTTTGATTTCAAAAAATGGAAATGAATCAAAAATAGCAGTGACATCATTACTTTTTAGATCTTTATCAAGCGAAGTAAAGTCAAGATCCTCAGAAAACCTGCTTTGTTCAAGATAACAGTGGTGGATAGCGGTTCCACCCTTAAAAACTAATTTAGTATATAACGCTGATTGTTCTAGTACTTTCAAAGCAATGGCAAGAAAATAATCTTTCTCGGCAGCTACCGGAGAATACTTTAAGTATTTACGATTAATCAGTTGGAGTGTTTGTTTATCAAGTAAGGTTGGAATCATAATAAAGACGCCATTTGGCGTTATAGAGATGACTATCCTTAGTTAATTTACTGTGGCTTTTTTTATTTGACTCGCTAAGGATTAATAAATCAGTAGTATCAACATCAATCTGATCAAGCAAAAAACCTATTTTTCGAATCATTGAGAGTGAGTATTTTATCGAGTATTCTTTTAATTTGTTAAAGTCAAACTGGTCTTTGTATTCTTTTAATTTTTCCAGAACAAGAGTAATAACATAACCGCTAGATCGAAAATATAACATATCTAATACAGCCTTTTCTCGTTCGGCAATAAATATTTTTTGATTATTAACAACCTCTTCTGTATAGCCAAAAAACAACTCGTTCTTTATTTTTAAAAATGAGTACGCTGTTTGTAGCACTTTATATGTCTTTGTCATTTTTATGGAAACGGAATCAATTCTGGTCAGCAACTGGTCAAACATACCATAATGTTGCAGTGCGCTTTCAAACGAAATATACGAATTAGCATCAAACGATCGCGCAATCACTATTTCCGGAGTATTAATGAAACCCAATGAACTGATATCCGTCACAACGAGATATAAACCCTTTTTTAGACGAATCAGCCAACCTGCTTTACTCATCTGGGCGACACGTTTACGAACAGCACCAATTGACCCGAATTCACCGATTACTGCTTGTATTTGAGCCAGAGTAACAACCTTGCCGTATTTAAGAACAATGGCCTCAAGGAGCTCAAGGTCTTTTTGAGATAGAATCGTGTTTTTTGTATCCATGATGTTACCTATATAAGGACTATCTATAAATAGAATACACATTTATTAGGCGCTTATCAAGAGTATTGTTAAGTAGAATTATATTACCTACCGGTAGGTAATGATATATTTTAGTATATGCTGCTATGCGGACATTTATTACTTTTTCTTTTACCTATTAATCCTTATAGATAAGGGGGAGGAATGATACAATCATTCTAAACACTGCCCCAGGTTACTTCTATGGGCAACAAAACACTTACAACTAAACAATACGATATTCTAAAATACCTATATAAATTCAGATTTCTAACAAGTATTCAACTTCAAAAACTACAAAACGACAATACAACGCGATTAACTAATTATCATCTTAAAATTCTAGACTCTCAAAAATACATTGCTAAACATTACACTCGAAAACTAGGAGAAGGAAATAAGCCCGCTGTATATTATTTAGCTGTTGGAAGTATTAAAGCACTACAAGTAAACTTAGAAATGCAAAAGGATAAATTAAAATATATATATCGTGAAAGGTCACGGTCTAAACAATTTATCTCAAACTCATTATTTATTGCTGACTACTATATGCATTTATTAAATGAGTCAGCACAAACAAATCAAACTCTTCATTTTTTTACTAAAACTGATTTATTGATGTATCAGTATATTATTCATCCATTACCCGACGCCTATTTTGCCAGGATTGATACCCAAGGGGAAATCAAACGCTATTTTGTAGAAGTAATAAATGAGAATACACCGCGTTTTATTTTAAGAAAAAGGATTGATCAATATAACACCTATATAGAAAGTAAAATATTTGAAGAAGTCACAGGGCACGCGTTTCCAACTCTCCTTATTATTTGTCCAAATTCTGGAATGAAAAAATACGTAGCAAAACATCTAGCAGGAGTATACGAAGAGTCTTCAATGGATCAGGTTGACATTTATTTAGCGACCCAAGAAGACGTATACGCCAAAGAGTGGAAAAAAGCTGGAAGTGAAGAGGAATAAAACAGCCCCAGAGTATTAAACCCTGAGGCTGTCCTAGTTACTTAAACCTCGACTGTGGTGCTACCTCGTGAATATGTTTTTCACCAAAATATAAATCGCGCTCAATACCAAGTCCAAAGTTTCCGCGATAACTTTCAAGCTCTTCAAGCGAGAAAGAACCCCATTCATCATTCTCATCCCCAAAAATTGATACAAAACCAAAAAATATTTTAGTTTCCGGATCATATTCGGTTGCATACCAGGTTCCGGCACCCGTTGGATTGAAAAACTTGGCAACAACAATAGGATCAATTACAGTTTCCTGCCTACCTATCTTTGCGAATCTTTTTACTAACTCTTTAGTTAATAACTGCACTTTCAATTCACCTCCTTTTAGCTTCTCCCAGAAAATTATTTTCTGGAAGCATGCCATGCTTCCAATACCAGAGATTTTTAAAGCGGGGTGAATTTTGCAAGGGCAAACGTAGTGCAGTTTATTGAAGTGAAACGGAAACCCTTGCAAAAAGAGGGGCAAGACCCCTTAAAAACGTCTATAATACAAACGTTTATGGATATAACAGCTAAAACTAAAAATCTTATTTTTAATGAAATAAAAAATCGCAAAATAATATATCATGGAAAACTTGATGAAGTAGACTTTTTGAACCGTGTCGTTGATATGAAAGCACTGCCGTCTGAAGACCCACGTTTTAATGATATGTATAGTGACTTATGGCAACATAGAATAAATAATCCAACAGATTGGGACGAATATTGGTTTTTCAACGACAAACGAATCAACCTTTTAAGTAATGATGATACTTTTATCAGATTTATTACTGAATTACTAAGTCCTACTGTAAGAAACAAAGATGAAGTTGAAGTTCTTAGAAATATAATTGGTTTCTACCTTAAAAAAGACGGCTATCAGCTGGTAGAAGATGAACAATACTTTGATCCAGGAGTATTTACCTACAAAATCGTAGCTATTAACCCAACTCAAATTGAAAGATCATTTAAGACAAACAATGAGTTTATTAAGGAAGAGTACGAGAAGATAGATTCGCGTATAAGAGCAGAAGATTATAAGGGTGCCGTTACTAGTGCGAGATCTTTCTTGGAATTTGCTATTAAGGATATATACAATCAAATTACAAACGACAGTCTCGATAAGATTGATAATTTACAGGATGGATTTAAAAGGATACAAAAACTACTTAGACTTGATTACGACAAAACAGCAGATGAAAATATAAAGCAAATACTTCGAGGTTTTATCTCAATTGTTTCCGCACTTGCACCACTCACAAACACATTGGGTGACAGACATGGATCTAAATCAAACGCAAACAGAAATACTGCAATATTTTGTACAGACTCTGTGAAGATCCTAGTTAATTTTTTATATAACAGAATGAATGATTTACATGGAACATTTCCATCAATCCATACACAACTGATAAAAGTATTAGACTCGGAATTGCGACTTAAGAGGAGAGAAGTTATCTTAGCAGACAGACATATTCAAGAAATTATAAGCTATTGTGATACGTATTTAACAAAACTTTTAATTAAGAGGCATATTGAGAAGTATCAAATACGATCATTTAGAGAAAGCGATATATATTTTGCATTCCTTAGAATATATGTTGATGCTATATCCTCAGGAGATCTTCAAACAATACTAAATAAACAAAGAAATAATAACCAAGCAATTGGCACAGAAGATATTATTAAATTACTTAAAATGGAACGTAGTGAACTTTTTACAGAAACAATCAACAGCATATTGGAATCCTATATATTTTCATAGAGTATAATTCGCTTATGATATCTACAATAATATCTGACTTCTCTCGAGTAATTCTGGATGTAAAAAATAAAGAATATAAAGGCTCTTTAAACAGTCTATACAAAGACTTGTTGTCGCACAACAGAAAATTTGACTTCTTTGATTACTTTGAACTCAATAATGATATATTAAATCTACTTACCACTTTGAGAAATAAGTATTCAATAAATGTCTTTACAACTGGTACGATTCAAAGAGCACCAGAAATAAGTGAGATCATAAAACCAATTTTTGATAATGTATTAGTCGCAGAAGAACTTGGTTTGGACAAGAAAGTATCAGATTCTTATATTAAAATTGCTGAAATACTTGATAAAAGCACTGACGACATTTTTTATATTGATGACCAAGCAGAAAATATTAAAGCGGCCAAAACTGCAGGATTAGTCACTTTCTTATACGCTGACTTTAAAGAACGTAGCTATAGAATTGCAGTAGAACTGCATAGATAAATCATATTCGATCAAAAAAATTAATAAATATTTCATATTTCCCATATATCATATAATTATGAACGAAAAGGATTTTAAATTTGTATTAAAGGCTGTTAGAAAAGCAGCTAAAAAACATAATAAAAGAGTTATTGTAATAAGATAAAGTCATAAGATTATTTTTCCTGAAAACTGTTAACATCCGGATTTATTTTATAAACTATATTCCAGAAGGAGCATAATCCCTTCCTCTCATATAACTCGCATTTAAATGTAAATATTCCGAAATATTATTCATTCTTTTAGATATAATAGCTCTAATATTGAAGTTTTTCTTTGTTCCCATTCTAATTTTGTATGCATCTAGACCTCTGGATAGATCGTAATGAAATATTCTCCGTTTTATACAATCTTCTATATCGTAACCATACAAAATTGACCCGGGTCTGTACTTACGATAATCCGGGTCGTAACCAATAGAAATATTATATCTTTTGTTTGCATCTTCTATTCCTAAAATACTAGCAACAATATTATTGTTTAATGATAAGAATACTAACCTGAGCATATTTTCAGTCTCCGAAAATATTGCATATTCATTGATAAAATCTTTAACTGTTTGTGATTTATAAGTACCTGCATCGTTTTTAATTTGTCTACTTTTTTGATGTAATTCATAATGTTTATCAATATCAGAAGATTTACCTTGTATATACAATATTTGTTTGAATTCTTTAGAACAATATCTTCTATAATACTTAATATCATTTTTAGCTCTATTACTTAAGATTTGCAAATAGCTATCCCAGGAATCCGGTAAGTTAATAGAAAAACAAGGACAGTAGGTATAATTAACATTTTCAAATAAATTTAATTTTAAAGAACATTCTTGTAGTGTATTTAAATAGGACGCAGTTGATGGAATATCTTCCATGTTTATTAAGTCTATATCGTTGTTAATAAACCAATCAAAGAAAATACTCAAAATCTCGTTATGATGAATAGGATCTATTAGTATATTTATATAATCAGTGCCTCGTGTCCCAATAGGCTCTAGGATTTTAAAACCAAACTGATTTCTGATAACAAAAGGAAATATCGCCAGTAAGTTGTCTTTATTTCTAACAGTGACAATTTGTAGATCCTTATTTGTTCCAAAATGATTCCAATACAGATAATTCCACTCCCATGTCTGATAGGGTGTGTAGTAATCTAGCTTAGATTTTAAGGCATTCCAGTCTTTTTTTATTTCTATAAAATTTTCTCTTGTTTTTATAACTTCTAGATTCATTTAGTGTCTATACCAATTTTGTCTAGCAGGTAATTAGTAGACTTATTTAATTCACTAGAATCATTAATTTTATAATCCAAAAGATTTAAGCCGGATTCCAATACTTCTGTACTGATTTTTATCAGTTGAAGATTATTTTTGATTAAATCTCGATAATCTAATAAGGATTTATGCATCTTTCCTGGAACTTTGTCTATATTAATAAAAATATTTTCTATAGTGCCAAAGTCACTAACAAACTTTTGGGCAGTTTTAGGACCAATTCCGGGAACCCCACGAATATTATCCGAGTTATCACCTTTGAGAGAAAGATAGTCTATATACAGACTTGTTTTAAATCCATACAGTTTCTGAAATATTTGTTGATTAACAATTTCAAGAGATTTTCTGCCAACCTTAAGTACCTTTATGTTATTACTAATAAGCTGTAGAAAGTCAGCATCATTAGAAAATACCGTCGCTTCAAATACATGGTCGCAGACATATTTAGCAAGTGATCCAATATAATCATCGGCCTCTTGGTTAGCAGGTTCCAAATATTTAATATTTAAGTAATCAAGAATTCTTTGAATTAAAGGAAGCTGTATATACATACCGGTATCACTGTAATCTCTGTTAGCCTTGTATGACTCAGTCTGTTCTACTTTATGCTCAATACCGGTTTCAGAATCAAATACAACAAACACATGGGATGAGCTTAAAAGAGTAACAGCCTTTCTCAAATACGCCATAAAACCATATATTGCATTCACCTGTAAGCCACTGCGTAGTATAGCTGATTCCGGGACCCCATAGTATGCACGGTATAGATAGTGGCTGCCATCAACAATGAGAAAGTTTTTATTTAAAGCTGTTTGTTTCAAATAACCTCACTTTTTCAAAATTAATACTCAAGCTAAGTTTTCCCAATTCCGGAACTAACTTATTAATAATATCATTCTGTTCTTCCAAATCATTAATAGCAAAAAACATATCATCACTAAATCTTGCATATTTTGAATTAAACATACTATCTATACCAGCTAGATAATAATTTGAGAGTATGGGAGATAATACATTTCCCTGAGGCAGTCCATTTGACAAGTGTGAGAAGGATAAATCTATTCTAGTAAGAAATTCCTTAGAAATACTAGTATTTTTTATCAAAACCTTATTTAAATGATCTCTATTTATGTGATTATAAAATCCTAAAATATCTATATTTAATATATATTTGGAATTAAAACTTTTAGTATATTTACGTAACATACCTATGTTTAATTTTCTTCTGTAACCAAAAACGTACTCTTTCAGATCATTCTCAATTATTTCTTCTATTTGTAATTTTAATATCTGTTGAATCCATCTATCATACAAACAATATATAAAAATATCTCTTGGCTTATTGTTATAGTCAGTGATAGTAGTTGTTTTAACCGGGTATCTGCCGAATGTGTAACTATTATATAAATCTATAATCTTATTGATATAATAATTATAGTTTTGTTTTATATCTTTAATGGAAACTCCATCAAGACCCGGGCACCCGTAATTTCTTCTGATTATCCTAAATGCTTTCTTAACAAGCATGTTATTTAGCATAAATATATGAGCTGACTTAGTTGTGTATCGCCCTAAACCAGCTCAATATGAGTATATCACTGTGGTAATACATTACAGGTTATTTATTGTCAGACAGATCTTTTATAAATAAAGATACATTTTTATTTATATCAAAGTATTTCTTTACATAACTTCTACCTAGATTGCTTAGATTCTTATACAACTTTGCATCAGATAAAAGCTTAATAATCGAACTTGATAGTTCTTCGCTATTATCTACTAGAACACTAGCGTTAATTTCATCCAAATGGCCTCTAATCCCCACATCATTTGATATGGTTGGAATGCCGGAAGCCAGGTAATCCAATATTTTTAAACTAATACCAGATCCATATGAAGGACACGCAAAAGCCAAATCATATTTGTCCAATAAACTCATTAAGTCTTTCTGTTTTCCCACAAAATGCAAATAAGGATACTTTTGTGATAAATGAGGTATATCTCCATCACCAACAACTTCTACATTAATAATAACGTCTTGCTCTAGACATCTTAGACATGTCTTTTCCAGTGTAGCTAATCCACCAACGTTTGGCGGATAATACATATTTCCCAAATATATAGCCTTAATTGGCTGTGTTAGTTTATCTCTATCTCTTAATCTAAACAAACTTAAATCTATTCCTACGCCACATGTTTTTACCTTGCTGGGAGTTACACCAAGATTCTCTAATTCTACGGCATCCTCTTTTGTCTTAGCCCAATAAATGTCTACTAACTTTTCTGCACTTAATACTTCTCTCTCTTGTCTATTTACTACAGCACTTTTTAGTCCTGCCTTTTTAGATATTAATGGATCTACGTTTGGAACATCTTGTACAAGCTTTACATTAAGATGCTTTTTAAAGTAGCTACCTTGCAATAAATGTACTTCGGAAGTATCAAGAATTACAACGTTAATATTATTACTTATAAGTAAAGCACTAATTTGTTTTAAATCCTCATAGAAAATGGATGGTTCAATACAAATAGTATTAAACTTAAATTTTTCATAAACCTTTGGTTCTTCCCAACCTCTATAACACCTAAACAAATAGGTATCTATACCAGCATTAGTCAATGCATTTAATAAATTCATAATATGATATGACATGCCGGTTGTTGTCGGGTAAAATATCCCATCCAGAAAGTAAGCTATTTTTATCTTTGAATTATAAGGTTCGTGATTTATATATGACTTAAACATTTTATTATTAAATAGCTTATAACTGGTCTGATTTCTTGTATCAATGTATTTAAACCAATGTGGAGTGAAAGACTTTTTATCTACTGTTACCATAAGTTCTTAAAACCTCCTTTTTCATCATTTCTATATTCAGCTTCTCTATATATTCAAATATATCTATTAACACATAATCTTCTAATAGAACTTTATTCACAAAAGGTTCAGTTTTATCATAGACTTCTTTAAGTGATAGGTGACTCGTATCAATCTTTAACAGTCTATTATATGGAATAAACTTAAAAATTTCATTATAGAATTTTCTATATGATAGGTTGGTAAGCACGCTTTTAAAATACTCTGGAGTAATCCTTTCTGAAATATCTCTTTTGTATATTCTATCGTCACTTATATCAAGCTGACACTTAAGATCAATATATCCTATAGGGAATAAACAGGGTCTTTCGTTTCTGTACAATTTTAAAATATCCTTTAATGATGCGTATACATCTTTTTCACCGTTAACAAAATATGAAAATTCATAAGCAAGTAATTCAAGTATATCCTCGTCGTTTATGGCTAATTCTTTTTCTGAAGATTCCAATAACAAATCTCTGTAGTAGTTTAATCTATATGCTTTTGGTTTATCTTGTTCTAAGTCAAATCTTTCAAAATCTTCTGTGTGTAAATAACCAATAAGGTCATTGCCAATAAAATATTTATCGTATTTTGAGAATTCGCGTCTAAGAGATGTCTTACCGGAACCAAAATCTCCAACTAAAGCAAATATCTTAGGAGTTACAATTATCTTTTCTGAATAAGGTATATTTAATAAAGCGCACGCTTTTTCTAAAACTGAGTAGTAAGGCCTCCAGCTATGAAAAGTATTTTTATCTAAACCGTAAACTATAAGTTCGCTAATATCTAGTTTTTTTAATTGGATCGTAACCTTTTTTACCATTTCATCCACCTCTTCTTCTGTTAATATTTTGTCATAATAGGGGATTTGTTCTTCCGGTTCCAAGATTCCGTATTTACCGGACAATATTACAAACCCAGAATTTGAGACTTTTGAGATATTTAAAACGTGTTTAATTCTTGGATCTAAATAGCGATCTATTGCCGGTAGTATCTTTTTATCAGTTCTTTTTTCTTTACAACAAGTTGTTATTAGATATTTCATATACGAATCTTTTTGCTACTTCAGTATTGTAGTATTTAGTAAAATTAGCTATTTTTTTCTTAGCCATATTTTCATAAAGCGCATAATTCGATAGCATCTCACGAATTCTTTCTTCTAACTCTAATTTATTTCCAGGCTCAAAAAATAAAGCTGAATCCTTTACCAGATATTTAAAATTTGTTGCATCTGCAACAATAAGCGGAATACCTGCTACAGACGCCTTCAAGGCAGCAATACCAAACGTTTCATAGCTTGATGGTAGTACAACAATTTTTGCATTCAATGTAATTTCTGGAATTTTATTCCAATCCAAAAGTGGTAACAATTCTACTTTATCTTTAAGATCCAGTTGTTCAATTAATATTTCAATCTCTTTAATGTCAGCACTTGTTTCACCAAAAGGGAATTTACCAGAGCATAGTTTTAACTTAATATCGTAAGAATCTGATATAGTTTTAAATGCTCTTACTAACACGTCTACATCCTTACCCTTAGCTATGCGAGAATTACAAAATATATAATTTTCCGTCGTATCATATCTATTGGAATACAAATTCTGATCAATAGAATTTGGCAATACGCCAATATTCAGATTTCTCGCTTCTTGAAATGTAGATTTTATATCTGTAATTAGAAATTCACTCACAGCAAAATACCCTTTATATGGTATCTTAAATGAATCCCGCATTATTTCCACTGTCTCCGACCACTTATTCGCTATATGGTAAGACATAAAAACTGGAATCTTCATATCTGAAACATGACTCGTAACTTGTAATATTCCCCAAATAGGGTCTACAACAACAATAACTTCGGGTTTAAATTCACCCATAAACATGTCAAAATCTGAGTTAATCTTAGCCGCATTTTGTTTCAATGATGTAATTAAATGTGAGACATCCCCATCGTAGTTACCTGGTAAATATTGAGAAATATATAGTTTTGCCGGTAAAGCAGGGTTATTTTCTTTAATGTAAGTATCACTTGTAAAAACACCCACCTCATGACCGTTCTCTGTAAGGCCTTGAGTAAGATTAAATAGCGCATTCTCTATACCGCCAAAAACATTCTTTCCATATGTAAGAAATGTAAATGCTATCCGCATATTAAAAAAGTGTCAAAATAGACAATTTACCTAAAATTGGAACTTGTACAAATCCCTCAACAAACTTAGTTCCTGATATACGTGAGCCAAGTAGAGTGTTTTGATCAGTTGCAAGCTTTTTCCACATTTCAAAAGGCTGGGATTTATGTTGTTCTATTGCCTTTAATTTTATGTCAAAATTATCGGTAATATCTATATATACATTTGGTTCAAACACACCATCCAAACATATTTCATTGTATGAATTTGCACTAAGTAAATATTTTGGATTTCCCGCATTAATTCTGTTTTGAATAATAGCGTTTGAAACAATTTCAAAAACATTTCTATGCTCGGGATGTGAATCCTGATAATAATGGGTTATTAAAATACCTGGATTAAATTCCCTTATTTGAGCTTCAACCAGGGCAATTGTTTCACCGGTTTTGGTAGGGTCTTTCTCTATTACGGAAATATCCGAACCTAAAACACTCGCTCCCGCTTTTGCCTCTTCTATCCTAATCTTATCGGTAGAAAAACAGAGTATCTTAGAAGTTCCACCTAAACTATTCCACCTTGCAATAGTCCCGCCTGACCATATCTCTGCATCATCCGCATGTGCATATACAACCATCATTTTTTCACCGTGTGGATTTATAGCCATATAGGTTGTATTATTGCACATATAATAGGTTTTTAAAATGCTTGTATGACAACCATAAATAAGAAAAAACTAGTTTATATTGCAGCGCCATTATTTAATGAAATTGAATGGAATAGAAACACCGAAATTAAAACTTTTGTTGAATCATTGGGATTTGAAGTCCATTTACCACAAGATAAGGCTGGCAGATTTTCGGATTTGAGCAAAAAATCAGATAACATCAAACTACTAAGGGAAAGTGTATTTAATAACGATCTTAAAGGCGTTAAGACCTGCGATATAATATTGTGCTTACTGGATGGACGTGTTCCGGACGAAGGGACCTGCGTAGAGTTAGGCATGGCTTATGTGCTTGGAAAAATTTGCGTAGGATATAAAACTGATATTAGGGCAATGGGAAAAGATGGCTTTGATAACATAATGATTACAGAAAGTATAAAAGACAACATGGCTGGAACACTTGACGAATTAAAAACTATTTTATTGAAGTTTAAAGAAGATAAGAAGTAAAACATTTAGCAATATCATTGACTTCCTAGTGTGTCTGTATAATAATTCAAAAAGATCTTACGTATTCTGCCCCTTTGCTAAGGGGTTCTTTTTTTTTGTAGCACACCTGCCATTTAGTAACAATTTATTTGTTTTTAAGGAGGCCAGGTATGTCAAGAAAACTTTTATCTTTTATTACACTCTCCCTAGTAGTTCTAACATTTGCATCTCCAGTATATGCAGCACCGGCTGACGTTGCCAAAGTTGAAACTTTTATAAGAAGCATAATTTCTGTTCTTGTAACACTTGCCGGTCTTACTGCAGCCGGATTCTTTGTATGGGGCGGTATCGGATACATCTCAAGCTCCGGAAACCCTGAAACACTTGATCGCTCCAAAAAAACCATTATGTACTCAGCTATTGGTTTAGCTGTTGTTCTTGGAGCTTTTGTTTTGACAAATATTGTCTCGGATCTCTCAACCCAAGCGTTTGGGGCATCACAGTAACCAAATAGTTAGGGCTTTAGAAGAATATGAAATTAATAAGGCGGGTAGGAGTATTTATTCTTATATCACTTCTTTTTTCACAGGCGGTTTTAGCCGAAACTAACGCACCCTCCGAAGTAGCAACGTTTA
>AMFJ01000210.1_pt1 | contig 14677 bp, 12 predicted proteins | sample 427208 | NCBI WGS metagenome assembly AMFJ01 (sample SAMN02954298, study PRJNA114691) | groundwater metagenome | biome: aquatic; feature: subsurface aquifer; material: sediment; isolation source: subsurface aquifer sediment | place: USA: Rifle, CO | collected 2008-08
CCCCTGCCCCTCTCCCGATAGGCGAGGGGGATTTGTTAAATGATTTTACATTCGCTATCATCATACCTAGCGGGCCGGAGCGAAGCGGAGGTGAGTAGCGTAATGGAACAACCAAGAACCGAACCGAGAGGGGTTTGGGGGCGGAATCGTCCGTGAAAGCAGCGTATTTGCGAAACACTGAAAGATAGCGTTTCCGACCCCAATGCTTTTTGCTACTTTTTTGCATAAAAAAGTATGATGTTGATATCATTAATGATTTATGGTTATGATGAAGGATGCAATAATGATTAACGACCATTAGTCAAAAATGACAAAAATACAGAAAAATCCTTTAAATTTTGAAAAATCGGATAAAATATATACAATTATGCAGTTATTTGATAAAAACAAAATATGAACCTGAAAGAAGAATTAGAATCAAGATGATTATTGAATCAATTTTCAAGCGAAGATGTATTTGATCTATATTCAAAATGATGAGAAAGTTTCTATATATGATTCGACCCTTCTGCCGATTCTCTGCAATTGGGAAATATGTGTGCCGTGATGGCTGCCGTGAATCTTATGAGGTTCGGGAATAAATGTTACTTCCTTGTAGGATGAGCGACTTGAATGATCTGAGACCCAGGATGAAAAGATGCTGAAAGGAATTTTCTGACAGAAGAAGTCCTTCGCCATAATGAGAAATCGATCCATAATCAGCTTAAGAGGTTTCTCGAAAACTTAAAAGCAAACCACAATATCGATTTTGATTTTGAGATGGTGAATAATTATGATTTCTATAAGGATATGCCTATATTGGATTTTCTTAGGGATGTCGGGAAATATATCACCATAAACAACATGATCAAGAAAGAGACTGTTGTGAGAAGAATCGAGGATCCGGATAAATCTATTTCATACACTGAATTCTCTTATATGCTGCTTCAGGGTTATGATTTCGTTAAATTATACAGAGATAAATGAGTTAAGCTTCAATTGGCCTGAGGGGATCAATGGTGAAATGCTGTGACAGGAGTCGAACTTATCAGGAAAATTGAAGAGAAAGAGTGATTCGTAATGACTATCCCAATAGTTACAGATGCAAGCTGAAAGAAATTCTGAAAATCAGCCTGAAATGCAGTGTGGCTAGATTCATCAAAAAACAGCCCGTATTTCGTATATCAGTTTTTCATGAACGTTGCTGATGCTGATATAGAGAGGTACATGAAGATACTTACATTGAAAGACTTGAATGAGATATCCTCAATCATGTCCAGGCACAATGAAAAGCCAGAGCTTCGCTATGGTCAGAATGAATTGGCTAAAGCCGTGGTTGAGATAATCTTCGGAAAAAATGCCTCATCTCAGGCTGAGATGATATCTGAGATGCTATTCTGAAATGCCGATAAGCTCGAAACGATCAAATCAATGACAAAAGAAGATATCGAAGCCTTATCGAAAGAGACTTGAAGCACCCAATTTACTGCTTGAATCCAGATACTTGATGCTCTGGTCAATGCTTGACTCGCAACCTCCAGATGAGAATGAAGAAAACTCATTGAGTGAGGATGAATCTTCTTCAACGAAACAAAGGTTGAAGACTGATTCAAAGAAATTTTGGATTCTGACTTCATCAACTGAAGCATCATACTCAGAAAATGAAAGAAGAATTTCAAACTGATGCTCAAATAAGAAATCTGCAAAATATAAAAGCCTTACGCATGCGTAAGGCTTTTTATTTGATGAATCTTGATTAGTGTTACTATATCTTTACATAGGGGCTCATCTTATTCAGAAAATATAGAGTCTCTCATATAGTCAATGCTTTATCCGGCTGGAAATAATTAGTTGCGAATTGATCTTTCCAACAGAAATTATAACCGGTTCTCAGACTAGTAATGTAATCCTTATAGACTCATTTCTCATCATTCAGTTTCACATCTGCGTTCTTTGTGAGCGTAAGTCAGAATTGATCGAAGATGATCTTTGATAATTCTCCTCTTGTGATTTTTTTATTGTCGTCCATATTCTTCGTAAAATCTTGCCAGGCTTTTATTTTTTTTGTAACTCTGAGCTTCTTAACGATGTCATCACCAGAACGGAGGTACTCATATGACAGCATATTGGTGACCACTGACTTAAGCTGATATCATAAAATCTCTTTATCCTGCATCAGGTATCAGTTATTCAATCTCAGATATCACTTTTTTATCGAGTCTATATTTTCTTGAAAATACGGATAGCTCGGATCGAGATTATTCGGATTGGAAACTAGGACTTGTTGCTTTGTCCATGTTACTTCATTTTTCTGCCCGATTTTCATGAGGGATAATTTTATCGGAGAATAATCAAGAGCTACCATATTGAACAAAAGTATTCCGTCTTTGGTATCTGCATATCTGAATTCCAGTTCAGAAGCCATCTCAAGCGGCCAACATTGCTTGACGAGCCTGTTAGAAACATTGCAGAACTTGACTTTTCAGGAAGAGGCTCTCAATTTATAAGTTCAATCATATGGGATGAAAACCTGTTGGCTTCAGAATTTTGTCTTAAATGCAACTCATCATATCTTCTCTTCTCATAGAGTGACTGAGTTTCACGGTGTGGATATGACTGCATCTGTCGGATTCATGAAATCTCAATCCTTAAAGAAATTCATATCCGCAGTCGCCACTATTCTCTTTCCGAGCATCATTTTTATGGTCTGTTTTCAGCTTTTGGTTCAGGTTATGTTTATCTCTCGGGATCAGTTTTCTATTGCTATCACACTTTGAGGGAAGAACCTGACAGATCAATCAGTAGAGCTGAATTCTACTCATTTTCATGGAAGATTTCAGGAAAATGGCCTTCAATTCACATAAACGTTTAATTTTGTAACATATGTCGTATTTATCTTGAGATTATCTCATGTGACTCAAGTCTTCAGTTCGAATACATGTCATTTCAGGAATTCTTCGATTTCCTCATCTATTATCTGTTCACGAGTTTTAATGTTTTTTTGCTCGATTTTTGTTGTCTTAGACTGCTTTTGCTGAACCTGCGCAATACTCTCAAAAGTTCAGTTTCCTTCCAGGAAAAGAATCGGGTCAATCGTGTTGGCAAGAAGATAATCCCTGCATTGTCAATTATTCACCACATCCATTATATCGATTCATTTGCTGCAAGTGGAGTACCAATAAGGATGGGTCTGATTTGTTATGTCTATCTGGAAATGCAAGTGATTTCAATATGAATTTCATGTAGCTCATACTTCTCAGATGTTTGTCCCTGCCTTTATCGCTCATTTCTTTGTTGTGATCCTGCTCATGTGCGAATAATTCGAATAGATGAATTTTCATCCGGGAATCTGATGCTTAATTACAACAGTATTTCACCATCAATTCAAATATCAAGCGGTGATGACTTCTCAGTCTCATATACTCCTTATCGGAGTTCAGAGGCTTGTCGCGAAATCAATTCAAAGATGGCTTCCATATCAGACATCCCAACCATAATTATATGTAGCTCACCACAATATCGAATATATCCTTCTCAGAGTTGTATTGTCTTTGTACTTGGTATAATTTGCCCCTTCTATCCTCGGTAGAGGAATTTTGCAATCTGATCCGAGTGTGTTCCATGAAGAGAATCTGCATTTAGGGTTTGCGACTTCTGCGAATGGATATATGAAATTCCCAGCACTGGCTTCAGAGAATAAAGATAATAGAATAAGGATGAAAAGGGCTTTTTTCATGATTGTTTTGGTTAAAGATTTGGGTGAGTATAGCCTAAAATATTGTTTTTCAAAACTAGAAATGTGAATTTTGCAAGTATTTTTCTCGCAACAAAAAACCTCACCCTTAGAATAAGGGGGAGGTTTTTAGAAATTTTGATATCAGTATTATTTCAACAGTTCATTGATTTTGGTTTCAAATTCTTCAAAAGGGTAAGCTCATGCGATAAGAACATATTTACCAGTTTCGTTATTAACTATAACTGATCCGGGAGTACCTGTGACACCGTATTTCTTACCAAGATCTTGGTCAGTTTTAAGCGCAGCCGCACCTTTTCATCCATCGAAACATTCCTTGAATTTTGCTCAATCAACACCGATCGATGTAGCTAGAGGGGCAAGATTATCAAGAGAGAATCCTTCTCCATTTCCTGTAGTCTTTTCAAATATTCCATGGTGGAATGCGACATATTTATCAGCACCTGCAATAGAACCTACGCATAATGCAGCTTCAGATTCTTTCGCAGCGTTCTTATGGAAGTCCAGAGGAAAGTTCTTGAATGCTGTATTTACTTTATCTCCGAATTTCTCTAAAACTTTTTTGATTGTCCCTTCTTTGTATTGTCTTATGCAGAATGGGCATTCTAGATCAGAGAATTCATAGACTGAAATTTTAGCATCCTTATTTCATTCAAAATATGAGCTATCTTTAAGGGCTTTGACTTCATCTTGAGTCATTGTCTTTACTGCTGCAGGAGCAGTGTTGTCTCAAGCTGCAGGAGCAGGCGCTTGACCCTTAGTCTGGGCTACATATTGCTCAATTTGCTTTAGTTGTGCCTTCTGGATAACCTCATAATTATCCTTTCCTCACACTTTTGAATATTCTAGGTTCAGTAATTCTTCTTTTACGATATCTCTAGTTCAAGCGATTTTCAATCCAGCAATATTGCCTCATCTTACCATGATGGCAACTGTTGCGATTATGATAAGTCCGATTATGATCATCAGAAAAATACTGGAATTTGAAGTTGCATTATCCTGAATAGGTTTCTGGAATTGAACGTTTCTAGGTTCATTCATTTCAGGAACTTCTGATTTTTTTGTAACCATATTTTTTTAATTAAAAATTATAACAATCTAAAACAGTTGATTTGTCAAAACCAACCCCCACAGTTTATCCTTTATTTTTGTGTTTGCAAGGAAAAAGTATTGACTAAGCATCATTTTATTTCTTAATAAGGTTACCTTTTGAATACTTATTTCCGATTGCAAGTCAGAAAATAATCCCGGATTTTTTAAATCCGGGATTATGATGATATTATTGTTGTTTCATATTGTATATCTTGACCCAGTCTATGACATCATCCCATTCATTTGCTTTGGATGAGTTTGTTCAGATGAATAATTCGCTTGATAATGGGGTAGGGGAGCTTGTCAGTGAGCTTAGCTTCAGCACTCAGTTCACATACACATTGATTCAATTGGTGGTGACTACAGATTTAATGCTATAGAAACTATTATCATTCAGAATTCATAATGAACTTAATGATTTGCTGTTGTACGCTCAGTTAGGAAGTTTAGCTTTCAGATATCAGCTAGTTATGAATAGCTGGTTTCATCATAGGCTCCAAAGCTGATAAGTAGCCGATGTTGTCCTTTTCATGGCTTTTCCTCTGACGTTCAGCTCTATTCACATATCATTTGAGATTTGCAGACCGCCTAAATCGTATCTTACCCAATCATCTCAAGGCTGAGCATTTATATAGAGTCCTTTTGTTCAATCGGGAAATGTTGCAAGACTGTTGCTCATTTCATTTGAAGTAGGGGCACGCGCTCATTTGTCAGTATAATTAGAAGCCGTGCAGTTTCCTCAAGACAATATTGAGCAGTTCACTCACACGAGAAATGATCAATAGGTTTTTGGGATTGGCGATATTCAGTAGAATTCAATGTCTCCAACATTATTGTAAGGTGCAAATGCCACAAGTCACGAAGAGAAACATGTTGATCCGACTCATCATACCATGATTGTCGGTCAATTGCATGAAGCAGAGATAGTTCCAGTCGAAGTTGTTCAGCTTGAAGTTGTGGTTCAGCTTGAAGTTGTTCATGTAGAAGTCGTTCAAGTCAAAGTAATAATGGCTCAAGTTGAAGCATTGTCGGCTGTCACGGAAGTATCGGAAACATCTGTAGCCTCAGGCTTAACATAAGTCAATTCTCAATCTGCTAGATCTATTTTCTTCCAGAGCGAGCAAACGGGTGCACTTTTTTTATTTGCAGGATTCACTTTGCATCAAATCGGAGCTAGATCAGGGTCCAGGGTTCAGTCGGATTTCTCCACTACTATTTTGCTTGTATCCGTTTCAAATGAATCGCAATAATCTGCAGGCAAAGAACAGAATCTTATTCATACGTAACTTGCATCCGAATAGTCGGAACTGCTGAAGTCGACTGTTCCTGATATTGTATTGACATCCTGTGTGTTGAGCTTTCCATCGCCATATACCTCCATCCAGTTTCATCATTCGTTTTCTAGCGAGAAGCTAACGGATCAGGTTGCAGACTTAGAAAGTTTTTTCAGATTAGGGTATCTTGCGTTGTTTATTTTTGTTTCTGCCGATTTGATTGTCTTTTGTTTTTCTGGGGTTATAGCTCAGGTGGAATTTGTTGTCGGAATTGCAATAGGGGCAACTCCTCATATTGTACCCTGGAAATTAAGTATTATAGGCGAATCTCATTCGTCTACTTGTATGAAATATTCTCAATTTGCGCTCTTGATCAGCTCTCAGGTTCATGTGAATATCGAACTGCTTCCGGCTATATTGTCCTCAAGCTTATCGTCTATGATGCTCTGAACTTGGACTTTTCACTCTAGGACTCAAATGCTTCAGTTTCAAGCTCAATCATTCGTCATTCAGAATATAGTACCCCTTACGGAAGCGGCCGCATTATCCGTTTCGACTATCATTTCTGATCCGTTCTCCAATTGAGGGGCTTTTACCCATATTTCTCACAATGATAATTTCACGGTGACTTTCGTGAGGATATTATCGTCTTGCTGATAGCTCAGATTTTTCATTGTGAGCTCAGAGTCTTTTGTCAGACTTCCTAATTTTAGGTCGCTTCAGTCAGAAAGATGTATTTCCGCCTCTCATCATGCAAGCACCTTTACGGTATCTGATTCACCAAGCTCTTTATCTATATCTGAAGAGTTTCAATTGACAGTCAGGCTTCAGGAGTAAGCGGTTATCTTTCAGCTAAGCTTTACTTCTATAGGATCATAAGGCAAATATTTGCTGGATCAATTCAAAACAAAATTCGGTCAATTATGTTCTCTGACCAATCATCCAAGATCCTCTCAATTATAATTTCATTTCACATAAGCGTAATAAGTCCCTTGCTTATCTAGGCTCGTAGCGAATTGATAACTCGAAGTTGAGCTTAAAGTCTTGGCGTATGCATAATAATTCTTTGTTTGAGGATCTATGGGAGTTGTCGCCAAAAATTGCTTTCAAAATATCTGGCTTGTAGCAAATCAGCTGACTCAGTAGGCGTCAGGACTGGCATGCTCATAGACTCAATTCTTATTGTAATATTTTTTATTTCATGCAGGCTGAGGATAGCTTTTATTGATTTCAAAGTATGATTTTGAAGCCCCTTCAAGCATGCTTATATCGGATGTCCTCTTAACATTGAACTGGGTAAGCTTATAGTTATTGGCGTAAGTGAAACCGAGTATCGCGATGACAGATAATATCACTATCGTTGTTATGATTTCAATAAGCGTAAATCCTGCCAGTATCCGCTTATGAACCTTTTTTTTATTGTCCATATGTTAAATAGTTATTTTTAAATTGAAAAGAATTTTTTATTTTTGATAGAGTTATTTTTGTATAACCATGTTTTTTTGTTAATTTGCGGGCATTGTATGATAAATTTTAACTTGTGTCAAATGGAATTTATGAAAAAGGATTAACGGCATCTGGTATGATTTATTCATTTGTTATTGAGTCTATCGTTGAACTTATCTGTTCTTCTGTGATAGCTCAGACGAGAGTCGTGTATTCTCAATTGAGATTGTTTATGAATACGATTGTCGGCGTTGAAGCGATTCACAATTTCATTCATTGTTCGAATTCTTTTTTTACAAGCATCTCATTCTCCTTATTGTTTACGCATTCGTCCAATGCTTTCTCATCGACTCAGGTCTTCAGGACTGTCTGACGGATCTTTTGCAAGCTTGATCAAGATTCGCTCAATGGTTCGAGCATGAATAATTTATCGACGGCATCCATATATCTCTTGCCTCAATCGATCTTTTCAGCGCACTTTGCATAATTTGCCATCTGTACAGCATATTTATGGACCGGTAGCGGGAAATTCTTAAATATGTAATTCGTATCTTTGGATTTTGCGACATATTGCTTAAGCATATCTTCATTGTGGAAATCCTTGCAAAAAGAGCATTCGAAATCTGAGAATTCCATTATAGTCACAGTGGCTCCAGAGCTTCACTCTACATATGAATTTCATTCAAGCTCTCAGATCGCTTTCCAGGTCAGGAGCTTTTTTTCAGGAGATTCTTTTACTGTCGCATTCTGTCTCATCTTGTAGATAAGCTCAGGATTTTCAGTTTTCAGCTTGTTCACATAGCTGAGGATTTCTTCTTTCTGCATTTCTTTAAGGATATTGTAATTGTCTTTTCATCAGATTTTCTCATATTCATTTTCATTGATTTTTTGCTGTAAATCAAACACTATCTGCTTTGTCATGAAGTAGTTGAATGTGATTATCAAAGCTGAGCAAAGTAAAGTGATTATGATTATCGGCAAATGTTTTTTGTCGTTAGTCTGCATAAAGATTAAGTTAAAAATAAATGATTATTTGATTATACCGAGCGGTTCCTTGAGTTTCGGATCGATCGGGGCCTTCCTTATCATATATGTTACGGAGCAATAGAAGGTATTGTTGATGTCGTTGAACAGGTTATCGCTGACCATCAGACATCAGATGGATCTTCAGGTCTTATATTGTTCTATTCAATTGAGCAGTGTCGAGTTTCATGGCTCTATATGATTGTATCAATCGATATTGTAGAGATATCATTTATAATTGCTCTTATCCAAATTATCCACATAATCCAAAACACAGGCATTTTGCCCCGGAGTGTTCGTATAGTACTTGACTAACGGCACTCAGACTGTAAAAAGCAGTATGGTCGGATATATAATGAATTTTGATTTCATGTTTTTCTATTTTTGTATTGGAACACTGCGGATAAGCTACACTAATTATTTCCATAAATCAAATTTTTTTAATAAAAAATCATCCCGAATTTCGGGATGATTCCTATCTTTCTAATAATTTTCAGCGAATAGTTCGTAATGGGCTTGCGGGTGCTTGCAAGCGGGGCATTCGTCCGGTGCATTCTTTCACACGGCATGGAATCAGCAGTTCCTGCACTTCCAGACTTTTTCTTCAGATTTTGAGAAGACTTCATTTTTCAATATGTTCTCCCTCAGCTTCCTATATCTTCTCTCATGCTCCTTTTCCACCTCTGCGATAAGATTGAAGGCTGCGGATATCTCGGGGAATCACTCAACTTGTGCTATTCTGGCAAATTCAGGATAAAGCTCTCACCATTCCTCTAATTCTCAATTAGCTGCAGCCTCAAGATTTTCCATAGTCGATTTTATGATTCATGCCGGATAGCTTGCTGTGATTTCGACCATTCATCATTCAAGGAACTTGAAGAATCTTTTGGCATGCTCTTTTTCATTTAGTGCAGTTTCAGTGAATATTGCAGATATCTGTTCAAATCCCTCTTTTTTGGCTTGGCTGGCGAAGTAATCATATCTTGTTCTTGCTTGAGATTCTCATGCAAAAGCCTTTAAGAGATTCTTCTCGGTTTGGGTTCATCTGATGGATTCCATACTTTGTGCAATTAAAAAATAATACAGTGGACAGTTTAAGCTATTTTAAATTTTTGTAAATAGCGGAGTAAAAAATCAGGAATCCGAATACCGCTGGGCTATAATCATTTAACGCCGAAACAATAATTTTTTTGAAATTATAACTTTTGCATTATATTGAGATAATACTCTTAATTATTTTTTCATGAAAGATGTCACTGGTGTTTTCGCAGAATTCGAAAATCAATTTCTGCCTTATGTCTATTGAAAACGTGATGTTTCAAGGTTATTCCAGATTGCTCTGCTTATAAAATGACACATCATAATCGAGGATTTTCCGTGAATAGGGAAGACGACCATAGCAAAAGCGTTCTCCAAACTCATCTGATTTGATTTTTCTAGAATCCAGTGAACCTCTGACACGCTTCCCCAGGACATTATCTGATGAGAGGTTTATGATTTTTCTTCAAAGGCTTTCGACATCAGGAAGTGACCGATATTCAAACAGCTTGTCCTAATCGATGAGATAAACAGGATGCACCCAAAGACTCAGAGTGCATTTCTGCAATGCATGGAGGAGAAGCGAATCTCAATTTCTTGAATTGAATACGAACTACCTGATAACCATATGATAATCGCCACCCAGAATCCTGTCGAATACAGCTGAACTTTTCCTTTGCCAGAGGCACAAAAAGACAGGTTTTCCTGTGTTATACGGATCTGATATCCGTCTTCAATCGTGCAAAGGGAGATTATCTTAGACTCGAAATTCGAAAATCTTAATGAGTGAATTGATTCTCTTAATCAAGTCTTGGATACAGATGAACTCAGAAATGCTCAGAACATGGTTTCAAAAGTCTATATTAAGGATGAACTGGTCGATAAGATTCTGAAATTCGCAGATTGGTCGAGGAATGAAGAACTTCTATATTATTGAATTTCACCCCGATGACTGAATATCCTCATAATGGCAATGAAGGCGAATGCATTTCTGGAATGAAGGGATTATGTGATTCCGGAAGATTGAAGAGAAATCCTTATCTCTTTCCTATATCATAGGGTCCTGGTGCGTGATGAACTCTCATCAAAGGCAAAGATAAGTGAAATGCTTACACAGAAATATAGTGAGTTCTTGTGATAATATAAAGCATGAAAAATTTTTTCAAATACAGATGAAAAATTTCAAGGATAGGAGTCATACTCATCATTATCGGTTTTTTCTTGTCTTTGGTTTCGTTTATCAAGGGTATTCAGATTCTCCTGTTCATCCCCGCTCTCGTCATCTCGCTTTTCCTTTTTTCATTTTTTGAAGTCAGAAAACTTAAGAAATCGCTCAAATGCAATCTTCTCAAAGAGCACGAAGATTATATCATCAGTGTCCGAAGCCCAGAAAATCTCAATTTCTTCTTCAGGATCGCATATTCGGATTCATCTTGAATCCATCTCCTGAGTCCGGACATCGAAACAGAAAGGTTTTCACTTTTGCAAAGCGAGGATATAGAAATCATATTATTCATAAAGTGAACTTTTGATATCTTGCGGCACGTTGTGAAGATATGAAAAATTGCCCACGGTGGCGATTCCCAGAAGGATTCAGAAGCTCCAGACCTTAGAGATGGGACATTTTTTCTGGTCAGGGAATATGAACCCGGGGATAATCCTCGGAGGCTCGATAGTCTTAAATCGGCATTGAAGAATTTTCCGTTCATCAAGACGATCCTCAATTCCGAAACTTCAAAGAATCCTAGGAAAAAGGGCTTAAACGAGTTGACTCTGCATATCGATAGCAATCGTATCGTATTGCCGAAAGATGATTCAAGGAAGTGAACCTTGCTTAAGTGGCTGCTCATCCTGATAGATTTTACTGTGATATTCATAGAATGGGAAAACATTGCTCTTGATGCGATGATAATGGTTCCCATTGTCATCGTTTCCCTTCTCCTTTTGAAAAAGAAAAAATTCTCGAGCCCGAGACTCTTGAACCTGGTCATATTGGCATTCTTTGCAAATATGATTGCGATGGCGATTTTCACCAGGGATATGACCTGACCTGGAAGCGTTTTTCTGACTCAGATTCTTATAATCAAGCAGCTTTATTCTGACGATAGGGAAGATGGATTCTTATATATCTTCCTTTCCATGTTCGTCTTTGTGGCTGTTTCGCTTTTTTCTGTCGAGCTCTGGTTCATATTATTTTTCCTTATATATCTTGTGATTTCAGTTTTCCTGCTGACTTCCGTTTCCGGATACATGGTCACTGATTCCCTCAAATGAGCCTACACCACCAGATTCTCAAACTTAAGGACGCTGCGGATAACCTGACTCATCTTCATTATGATGGTTTTCCTTTTTTTTATATTGCCTCACTGAAATGTCAGATGAAATACTCAATCCAATACTTCTCCGAATAATGCTGAAAATCTTTCATGATTCTCAAATGAACTGGATTTTAAGAATGCCTGAGCCATAAAGACAGACAATTCGAAAGTCATGGCTGTCGATAATCTTCGAGATGCAGATTCGGAGCTCCTCAAGAGGAAATATTGGAGATGAGAGAGATTCTATATGTTCAGGAATAATTCTTGGATAAAGACAGATGATAGCAGATCATATTTCATGAACCGCAACAAATCTGCTCAAGGCCTTAAGGTTCTGAATATCACTTATTTTCCGAAAGGATCCTCGAGCTTATTCATGCCTGCGATTCCAGAATCTGTGGACCTGGGGATGAACTCGAGCGATATTATTATCAGGCAAAAGCAGTGAGATAATTCCATATTCTATCTTGCAAGTAAGATTCGCAAGACATTCAATCTGAGTGCTTCTTTTGATGTTTCAGATTCAGGCATATTCCTTAACCAGAAGATAGAATACTCTTCTTTCACATGAAGTGTCATTGATAAGCAGACAAATGATCTGATGGATGAGTTCTGGAGCAAAATCGATCCGAATATTTATGATACGCCCGCCAAACTCACCGATTATGTGAAGAATATATATGGATTCTCATATTCCATTGAGGCACCAGCCAAGGATCTTCATGATTTCCTGTATGGCTCCAAAAAATGATATTGCGAATATTATGCCACAGTCCTAGCTCTTACTCTCCAGCACTTCTGATATGATGCGACCTTGGTGAATTGATATTATTCATGAGAATGGAATAATCTTGCAAAATCCTGGGTTATCAGGTGAAAAGATGCTCACTCCTGGGTGGAGGTCTACAACCGGAAAAATTGGCAGATCTTAGATGCGACGCCGAATTTACTGGATTATGAAATTCCTGCTTACCAGAGAATCTGGAATCACACTGTAAGCATATATGATTATCTGGACCTCAAATGGTACGCATACATAGTAAATTACACCTGAGATGCTCAGAGGGAATTGATTTTAAGCATCTTGAGCCACAAGATTGAGGCATTAAGATTATTCCTGGCTATCATTATCATGATCCTTCTGAAGATTTTCCATGGTCGCTATAGAGCCAATAAGCTCTTATCTTATGAAGAAAAGCTATTGAGATTCATAAGGGGGAAATCAAAATCCGCTTTTCCGCTTGATCTGATTCCGGCAACAGAACAATCCCTTCCGCAAGAAACCAGAATATCGATTTACGGAAAGGAACATCTCACACGCGAAAAATACCTAAATCTAAAATCTAGGTGGAACAGGCATTTTTCAAGATTGAAATAATATTATCTTCATCTGCTAGCTCATCTTCCAGCTCTGTGTTTGCTGTCGAAAGAAACTCATTTGAATCATTTTGAAAACGTATTCGCATCTTTGAAAGTTGCGGGATTTCTTGGTTTCTGAACACTCTGCATAGAAAAACCTTTTGGTTTTTCTTCTTCTGCTTGGATTTCCTTCTCGATATTTTCTTGATTTGATTCTTCGTCAGTCTTCTTGCTTGTCATAAATTTGTTGTTGGAAATATAGTTTCATTGTACTCCAAAATACGTTATCCGCAAATGGAATATTAAAGCTTATTGTCATAAGCTAATTTCAAGATATCCGATTCGATTTTTGTCATCTTCAGCATCGCCTGCATGACTCTGGTTGATTTTTCCGCATCAGGATCTCACATCAGCTCTCACAGCAGTCTGGGAATTATCTGCCAAGAAAGTCAATATTTATCCTTAAGCCATCAGCATTGGCTTTTTTCTCATCCTTCTGACAGCTTCTCCCATAAGTAATCCACTTCTTCCTGACTCTCGCAATCTACGAACAGAGATATCGCTTCTGTGAATCTGAAGAAAGGTCAGCCGTCTATCGCCATGAATTTCTGTCATGCGAGCTCGAATACAGCAGTCATCACTTTTCATTTCATCTCCGGCATTGCATCTCAATATCGGCTTATCGTCAATATCCTGGAATCTTTAAATAAAGAAATATAGAAATTTATAGCTTCTTCTGCCTTATCATCATACCAAAGGAATGGTGTGATTTTCTGGTCACTGAATATTGTTTGCATAATATGATTTTATTATTTATAAAATTTATCCTTTCAAAGGCACCATGCATCTGACTTCATTTTTGCTCAAATACCATTCGAGACAATATCAATCAGGATCTTTTGCTGTATTTTCAAGAAGCATATTGAATACTCTTCATATGCTCTCCATTTCCGTCATGTAATTCTTGATATTTACAGAAATATATCTGCCTTTCCTGATGATGAAGGTTTCCAGATTGAGCTTTTCTGCTTCTCAGGGATATTTTTCCTATGCAGCAGCCCTATATCCTATGGCCCCATTTTCAGGAAATGATATTCAGAAAACTCGCCTGTCGTCTCAAACCTGAACCAGACTATGGAGTTTCCTGTAAGCATCCATGATTCAGTCTGGGAATGATGCGGCTTTCACAAAAAGAACCTTTATGTCTTCATCTGCTTTTATTATTTCGGGCTCGCCCATCTCTACTTTATCCATTTTATGCGTTATTGATACTGGAACGATTTTAGCATGATTCGCATTTTATTCAATTCCCTTAATGCGAATACGCAGTGTTATTTGTGTGAATTTCATATGAAGAATCTAAAATATAAAAACCCCTCCGGAATCCGGAGGGG
>AMFJ01000181.1_pt1 | contig 14652 bp, 13 predicted proteins | sample 427208 | NCBI WGS metagenome assembly AMFJ01 (sample SAMN02954298, study PRJNA114691) | groundwater metagenome | biome: aquatic; feature: subsurface aquifer; material: sediment; isolation source: subsurface aquifer sediment | place: USA: Rifle, CO | collected 2008-08
GGAAAAGCCTTGGATTGCTCCGGCAACTCTTCAATGTAATCGAGAGGGACGATTTTTTCATTATCTTTTTTTCCTGCTTCCTGAGAAGGCGTCCTTATGACCTTGAATAATCTCTCTATCTCTTCAATATCAGCTATATGAGACACATTGCACAGAAGTGTCGCCGGATTGTTCGGTTTCATTCTCAGGACTTCCTCGCCTCATTCCATTTGCCATCTTCAGTGCTCCACAACATTGAAGACATTCAAGAATTTACTGTTTGCGGTCCTTTGGATTACATTATTTGAGAGCTTCAGGTAGATCGTACCCCTGAAAACCAATCAATTAGACAGCCTTACTTCTATCCTTACGGGTTTGTCAATGATTCTGAGGTTATGATCCCTCAATTCTCATCTGCAGTCGACGCTTTCGATTCAGATGATGCTATTGAAGTAAATCGCCTTGCTTTTTCAATCCTGTTTCAAGACTTCGATTGCCTGGGCTTTTGTATTTTCTATAACTTCCGATAGCCTTTTGAAATGTGTGCTTGAATAATCGATTACTACATCTTCTTGCTTTTTCTTGTGTATGACCATCATGGAGACGCGTTCCCTTCTTTTCTCCATTCATGTTTCTCCGCACCAAAGATGGTTGTGTATCGGAGCTTCTTCTGGTGAATTGCTAGCCATTATGTGAGTGATATAAAATAAATTATAAATTGTATATTAATATAAAAAATCACTTTGTCAAATATTTAAGGATTTTCTCATTTGGAGATTGGTGCTCTTTTTGTACAATGCTTCGAAGATAAGTAAACAAACAACTGATGAAAATCATAATCTGACTCTGAAATCCCTGACTCGAATACAAAGAGACCAGACATAATGTCTGATTCCTATTTTTGGATTTTCTTAAGGATTGCTGGAATTTTGAGGATTTCAAAGATTCTAAATTCAAGTGAGTCATCTCCGAATGAAATTTGAGCTGAGAGAAAATTATCCTATTGAAGCCCCTGACATTCATGAACCTTAGCTGAGAAAGCATCTCTTCGATAGTCAATTTCTATAAGTTGGATTTCAGAATTGATATTATTGTGATTTTTGACGATATGAGCATGGGCTTCGGGAAGTTGAGATATAGGCCAGAATGAAGCGCATGATGACATAATTGAATCAAATCTCTGATAAGCAATCTCTGATCAGAAGCATTTCAAAGAATAAAAATTTGAGTTTGACAAGATAAAAAATATAATGTCAGTGATTGGGTATTGTCCAAATTCTCTAAAGAAGAAATGGATAGTCTGAAAACAGAAATTTTCCCGCAGGCGCTTTTGATGCTTGAAGATAAATTTATATCATAAATTTCCTTATATATGGCTTTTGATTTAGGAGATAGGCTGGATAGTCAAAAACAAGGTTCGGTAGACAATGGGGACGCCGCGCACAAAGAAGTCGCATCATTGCTTAATTTCCATTGAGACAGCCCTGTGCTGAAGTGAAGCTTTTTCGACGCTCTAAAGCAAAACCAGAATATCCCAAAGGACTCGAAAGAAAATCTCCTTAATTGAATGTCGCAAGAGAAACTCAAGATCCTTGCCGATTCCAGCGCGCTTCTGAAATGAAGTCTGGATTCTGCGAGAAGAGAGAACATGGCTAGACTTTCCGATACTTTCGAAAGATGAATCTGATAATCATCCGATTATGTTAGTTGATAATTTTAAATTCAAACAATTGCTTGAAGAATCAGGCCTTTCCTTTTCTGAAAAATATGATATCTCTAATATTTTCAATGTCTTGAGCGATGAAAGGAAAATTGATATCTTAAATAAATGGCCGCTATACCTGAACGAGATATTCAAAATAAGGAACGAATCGCTTGAAAAAAGGAAAGAGAATCTCACACATGCGCTTAACAATATAGAAAAGATAGTAAATGAAGCAATCCTAAGAAAAAGGGACGAAGATGAGCGAAAAAGCCGTGAATCCGCGGAAAGGCAGGAAATAAATAGGACAGCATTTGCGTACGATCAGATGAAGAAGGCAAATGATCTGCAGTCATTATTAAGAAAACAACAAAATGGACAACAATAAATTTGAGGAACTCATAGATTTGCATGTTCCGAACTACAGAAGATTCCAAGATGCCCTAGATCCGGAGAGTGATATCATAGTTGATATAGCACTCATGCTGAAAAAAGTCTATGAAGCATGAATCCTAGAATCTGTCGGTAAATATATCAACCTTGAATTATGAATGTGCGTGCTCAAGGACAAAGAAATCGATCAGTCGAAAGTAAAGGATATGATTTCCACATTCAAAAAATAACAATATTATTATTCAGAATCTAATATGCAGAAATTGCAGATCATTTTTGACATTCTCAAAAAATTGATAGACAATCCAGAGATAACAACTAAAGAAGAATTCCATAAGCTAAAAAACGAGGTTTACGGCCATTATAAAGTCTCCACTTGAGTGAATGACATCAGTCTTCTCGAAAAATACAGGGAAATGATAGTGAAGGGAGAAGTCTCAGAAGAAGTCAGGATACTCAAATTATTGAGGAAAAGGGCAGTAAGGAGCCTGAGTTGAGTGTCTGTGGTATCAATCCTGACAAAGCCCTGGAAATGCCCGGGAAAATGCATCTACTGCCCGAGCTTCGATAATCTCCCAAAAAGCTACATCCCAAATGAGCCTGCAGTCATGCGAGCAGAGCTTAATGCGTTTGATCCGATCCGACAGGTTCACAACAGATTGCGCTCGCTTGATATAACATGACACAATATAGACAAGTGCGACATCAGGATAATCGGCTGAACATGGTCTTGCTACCTTCCTGAATATAGGGAAAATTACATCAAGGACATATATGACGCGCATTCGGGCTATGAAGAGCTACGGAAGCATATAATCTCTACCGACACCTGAAGCGATAGATTCGCATCTTTCAAAGTCGATCCATGATTTTCAATCTGCAAATCCGCTACTCTTGAAGAAGCTAAAGCCAGAAATGAGACCGCTCTATCGAGGGTCATCTGAATTGCAGTGGAGACCAGACCAGACTATGTCACCGTCCAAGACATCATCTCTATGAGGAGATTCTGAGTGACAAGGGTTGAGATATGATACCAGTCGACAATAGACGAGATAAATATCCTAAACAAAAGAGGGCACACCAATAAAGAAAGCATACAGGCCACAAGGCTGCTCAAGGATGCTTGAATAAAGGTTGTCGCCCATATGATGCCAAATCTCTATGGCTCAGATATGGAAAAAGATTTGAGCTCTCTCAAGAGGGTTTTCGATGATCCTGATTTCAGGCCTGATGAACTCAAGATCTATCCTATGATGGTCACGGCAAATTCAGAGCTCACTAAAATTTGGGAGGAATGAAAATTCCAGCCATATTCGGATGAGGAGTTGGTAGAGCTTATGGCAGAGATGCAGGCGCTTATACCTGAATATATCCGTCTCAACAGGATGTATCGCGATATCCCTGCTACAGAAATCCTAGCCTGATCGCATCTTGCAAATCTCAGGCAGATAGTCGATGAGCGGATGAATCAGAAATGATACGCCAAAAAGGATATCTCTTCGCGTGAAATTCGGCTTAAGGACAATATCCCTACAGATGCCCAGATTGATGTTACCGAATATGACGCAAGCAAATGAAAAGAATATTACCTTCAGTTCATAGATCCGGAAGATAGGACATTATTTTCACATCTTAGGCTCAGGATACCGTCATATGTCTTCACTTGAGAACAGCATTTCATCCCAGAGCTTCAGGATACTGCAATCATAAGGGAAGTACACACTTATGGAGACCAACTGAAGATATGAGAAAAATGAGACGGCACCTGACAGCATATGTGATTTGGGAAGAAACTTATGAAGAGGGCAGAAGAGATAGTCAGGGAAAAATATCCTCAAGTCAAGAAAATAGCGGTTATCGCATGAGTCGGAGTCAGGAAATACTACGAGAAAAACTGATTCGCTCTTGAAAATGAATATATGATTAAAAACATTTATGAAAATTAAGGCTAGCCTTCATATCCACACAAAAGAAGATTCGGTGGACGGCAAATTCATAAGCTATACGATATATGAGCTTATAGATAAGGCATACGAGAAATGAATCAATGTCTTGGCGCTCACTGGGCATAAGACTTATCTTTTTAAGGAAGAATACAGGGAATACGCTGAATCGAAATGAATACTGCTTTTAAGCTGAATTGAGCTCTCAATACGCGTAGGATTATTCAGAGAAGCGCACATCCTCATACTCAATGTTGGAAATTCCATAGAAAAAGTGAATAATCTTAAGGATCTGAGGAAATATAAGATCGATAATCCGGAAGTTTTTATAATAGCACCGCATCCTTTTTTCGATTATTTCAATTCCATCTCAAAAAAATACCTGGTAGAATTCATGGATATTTTCGATGCCATAGAACATTCTTGGTTCTATTCAAGGCATTTCAATCTCAATAACAGAGTTCAGGCGTTTGCAAAAAAATGGGGAAAGCCGTTCATTGCGACAGCCGATGTTCATTTTCTTGATCTTTTTGATATGAATTACATAGAGATGGAAATAGAAGAGTTAAGCGCAGAATCAGTATTCGAATCCATAAAGAATTTCGCTTTCGTAAACAGGACAAGCCCCAATAAATTCTCGGGGCTCGTAGGTTTTTTCGCAAAAATATCTTACCATAATCTTAAATCTACACTCAAATCTGTTTGGAAGAATAGGATTTAATAATATTCCTTCAGCTATTCTTCGCATCATATAGGGCTGCATCAGCTCTTTCAAGTACCCTTTTCATTCTTATCTCAATCGGATGCTGTTCCTTATGATCAACATCATTTCATCAGATTATAGTGACTCATCAGCTTATCGTTACATGGAAAATCTTTCAATCGGCTCATATGAAGGGTATTTTTTTGATAAGCTCTCTCAGTTTGTTCAAGAATATCCCCGCCTGTTTTATGTTCGTGTGATTAAGGATGCATAAGAATTCTTCTCAGCCATACCTTATGAAATCATCTGTGGAGCGTCTCAGGTGAAGGATGTTCTCGCCTTCCGTATATCATACATTCAGTGTTTCTCCGATTTTTCTCAGCACCTCATCCCCGATAAGATGTCAATGGGTGTCATTTACCTCTTTGAAGTGGTCGATATCGATAAAAGCTACAGATACGGAAGTTCCTCATCTGGCAACATCCGCCATTCTCTGAGCGAAAACTTCATCTCATGTCCTTCTGTTGAGAAGGGAAGTTAGCGGATCGATACGGGCCTGCTTTATTGCTTCTTCCAGCCTGTTCTTTATTGTTATGTTCTGTATGTTCACCCTGGATAATTCGTATTCGATTATCAGCTTATCAAGCTTCGCGTAGAAGATATCGCAAATCCTGCCTATCTCAAAATTAGTCAGTTCTCTTTTGTCATTGATATCATCGAGGAGCAGGTATCACATTATCCTGTCATTAAGGCTTTTGAATATGAAGACTGCATCCACTCATCCGTTTTTCGACTCAGTTGGGAATATTCAAAAATTCTTTCAGCTGCTAGATGCTATTTCCTCTGCTTCTTTTATCTGGTTATACATTATCCTGTGATCGAGACGCTTATTGATTCCAGTCTGAAGGACCGGGTGAAATTTTTCTTCAGTGATGAGCCATATTCAGGCATAGTCCATTTTGAGTTTCGATAGCAGCAGCTCAAGCGATTTTTTCACTATTTCATGGTAGAATAGCTCGTCGTTCTCTATATCTCTCTGGCTTTCGAGGATATTCTTGAGATGTTCGTCGAAGTCTCTTATGTATTCCTTCACCTGCTTCGCTTTTTCTGAGCTGGAAAGAGCCTTACGTATTGAAGTTCATGTGATTATCTCATAAACGTATTCTCAGAATTTTTGCCTCAAATCTCTCAGTAACCGTGTCCTGCCGATTCAAGGAATCTCCATTGATTCAGAAGATGCATCCATAGCTTTCCGTTATGTTTTATATTGTCAATATAGTTTTTTTAGATAAATGTCAATCCCATTGCCAAAAAATTGCCGAATGAAGCTCTGGAAGTTATCGCTCCAAAGTCACAGAATTCAGATAATTTCGAGGACCATGAATGAGGGGAATTTCATTTTTTATCTCAAATTGAATCTTGACTCAGTTGCTCGCTTCTGTGCGGAATAATCCCATAGACTCCAGCGATGGACCTGAAATGCCCCCTTCCTTGTCCTTCCGAACCTCTATATTATTTTGCTTAGATTCGCAAATATTAATTACAACATAATTAGCTTCTTGCGCAAGATTTTAATTTGGCTTTAAGCCCAAATATGTGTTATGATGTTCAAAAGTTAATTAATGAATCTGCTATGGACAAAAAAGTACGGGTAAATGCCGCAATAAGCTATCTTTTCCTCTGAGAGCTATTCTTGTTGGCAAAATCAAATCCTAATTTCAACCATCCTTTCATAAGGGGGCATTCTAAAAATGCCACAAAAATCCATATCTCATTTTTCCTTACTATATTCGCATATAAATATTTCGGGTGATCATTCAATTTCCTGAATTTCCAAATTCCTGTCATGCAGTTAAGCATAAATACCATTGTTACGACTGTGCTTTTTCTGGGATTCACTTTCCTTATCTTGAGATGAGCGTACAAAGCGAATTCATGAACGCAAGTCGATGATATAAAGATAAGGAAAGATTATCTGAAGATGGAATCCGAGCTTCTGACCTGAATGAATGAGACATCAAAGATGATATATATCGCTTCCTATATCCCATTCATCTGACTCATTGTCGCCGGCAAACATCCCAGCGTGATAAACAGATATTGATCAAAAATCTGATGAGTGTTCTCGATAATCATGATCCTGCTGATCGTAAGCGGACACAATGACATACTGCTCGCTCTGACATTCCTTTACATCTGCTATGTCGTATATGCTTGATTGATGATGATAATCCATACCAGAGTAATCTATAATCTTTTCACTGAAAGCATTCCTAATCTGGAAACCGCATACGTCAATTGCAGGACATGAATCTCATATCTAGCAGAATCAATAAAGGTGATTTTCGGCAAAAAGGAAGAGGTTTCTTTTGAAGATCTGAAAAACAGGATTATCCGCAAAGAGGCTAAGTTCAGCGAGCTTGCCAGAAATAACTTCACGAATCCCCGCATTCCTCTTTCGAATAAGATCATATTCATCCCAGGATTGAACATTATCTATCTTCCGAAATACATCATCGACAAAAAATCCATCTATACGATTGCGATAGCACAAGGGCTTATAATCACTGCAATTCTCATTGCGATATATTATCTTTCGCAATCATTCTCTACGAACATTCAGATGATCCTGCTTTTCCCGATTTTCCTATGATTGGCAAATATCGATAACAATCCTTTCTATAAGATACCTGTGATTTTCGAGATTTACGTGCTTCTGGATAACCTGACCTTCGGCATATTCTCAAAAGTGAAGTTCCTGAAAGAAAAGAAAAATGAAGTCAAAGAAGTCAGCTTCAAATTCTAAATGCGGAATATTTTTACATCAATCCTATGAGTCTGCATAGGATTGTTTTTATTCCGTCACTTTCCAATGCAAAATAATCTTGCCAAAATAGGCTTTTTTTATATACTGGATGGCGTTTTACTTTAATATTAAATAAACTATATAATGAAAGGGCTTTGACTAAAGATCGCATTAATATTCCTGATTATGGTTTGAACATTCTATGTTTCATTCCCATGGGGTTATTTTGGCTTGAATTTACCATATACTGGAGAATATAAATTATGACTTGATCTGCAAGGATGAGTTGAGCTTGATTACAGGATCGACCTTGAAGAGGCTAAGAAAAAATGAGATTACAATGAGTCTACTGTAGTTGAATGACTTAAATCGATCATAGAAAAGCGTGTTAATTCACTCGGTACCGCTGAGCCTACCATATTCACGGCAAAATACGGTAATGAATCGCATATCGTAGTCCAGATTCCAGCTTCGAATTATGAAGGTCAGAATCTTACCAAAGAGCAGATTAGCGAAAAGAACAATGAATATATCGCAAAAGCCAAAGAGACTATCGGTAAGGTAGTCAGGCTCGAATTCAAGGAAAAGAAGGTCCAGATAACTGAAGCTGACAAGGCAGAAAGGAAACAGATCGCAGAAAGCATCAAGAAGGATTTGGATTCTAAGGAATTCGATTTCACGACAGTTGCCAACAAATACAAGGACCAATATGAAAATGCGACTTACACAAGCTGATCTTGAGCAAAAGATGAGCTTCCATTGGAGGCAACATTCACTTGAATGGAAGAAGTCCAGGCGCCTTTCATTTCAGATATCCTCGAGACTCAGAAGCAATGAGGGTACATCCTTTGAGAGAATGGAGCGCTTTCACAAGGTGAAGCAGAAAAAGGATTTTCTCTAGTTAAAATCAATTCTGTAATTAAACAGGAGAAAGAAAAAGATGTAGTAGACTGAACTTGAGCTACTGCTAAGACAAGAAAAGAAAAATACACTGCGACCATATTTGACTACCAGGTGATTTTCGTAAGCCAGAAACCAAGCGAATGGATGGCTGCAAAGACTGAGAAATGAGAAGTTCTTGACGAGAGATTCCTGACAAAAGCTTCAGCGAATATGAATCAAGGTTTCCAACCTCAGGTTGAGCTGACTTTCAACGCTCAATGAGCAAAGATCTTCGCTGAGCTTACAAAGAGACTCCTTAATAAGCAACTTGCAATCTACGTCTGATGAGAACAGCTGACTGCACCTACAATCCAATCCGTAATACCAGATGGGAAAGCTGTCATAACTGGCTCTTATACTATTGATACAGCAAAGAAGCTTGCAAATGACATCAATACTTGAATCGTTCCAGCACCGATTTACCTTACTTCAGAGAGGGCCATTGATGCAAAGATCTGATGAGATTCGCTTATTGTAATCTGAAAAGCCGGAATCATCGGATTCTTGCTGATATTGACTTTCCTTATCTCTGTTTACAGACTTTGAGGATTATTGGCTTGAATCGCGCTTCTTGGTTATATCATGATTACTTTGACATTGGTCAAGCTGTTCTGAGTTGTGCTTTCATTGGCTTCGATCGCAGGTTTGATCCTGTCCGTATGACTTGCCATAGATGCTAATATATTGATATTCGAGCGTTCAAAAGAAGAGCTCAGCAACCATAATGAAGTTATAAAATCCCTAAATGTAGGTTTTGACAGATCTTGGACGGCTATCTGGGACTCTCATGTGACATCTTTCGTTTCAGCTGTAATCTTGTATATGATCTGAGTCAACCTGATCAAATGATTCTGACTTATGCTCTGAATCTGATTGGTCGTATCTCTTTTCTCAGCAATGTGGATATCCCATGTACTCATAATGGCATTAGCTCCGAAATTCAGCAATAATCTGAAATTATTTATCGGTATCAATAAAAAATAATTATGATAAATTCGCAAGAATGTTTAGCTGTTTTTGAAACCTTCAATCTGGAGCGGGGATTGCTCGAACTGGAAAGGGGAAACTGAAAATCTTTAGACGATATCGATGCGATGTACCTGCAATTGGTAGAAGACAGGAAAAATGCCCTATGCAGAATACTTGCCCCCAAACAATAATCACAAGAAAAAATCCGGATCAAATCCGGATTTTTTTCTAATATTGAATGTTAGATTTTTTGAAGCTGCGGCTTATGGAGTCCTACATCCCTGAGTCTGAGAGCTCGCTCATCGAAATAATAGGTCTGTTTGGAATTGGACATCTTGATCTTCACGAGCTGATTCCTGAAATGCTTATACAATCAGAATGCCAGAATCTTCTCATTTTTCTCATTATTGTTTCAGAGCACATCAGCCTCATCTATATATCACAGTTCTCTCAGGTCGGCATATAATTCCTGATAATAAACATCCTTCTTCTTATTTTTCTTTCTGAGCATATCATCTATATTCTCAAAAAAATCATTCACATATTTCACCAGATCCAATTTCCTTATTGGCAGCCCCAGTCTTGTAAGTTCTCTCGGCCTTTTTATATAATCATATATTGCCTGCAGGGAGATTCAGGATTCATTGTCATGTCATCCGATTACGAATTTCACTTCAGTTCAGAACATGAATTTTGTTGCCTTTTCTCATTCTTCTAGCGCAAGAGGAACTTCTCATACCATCTTCACTTCTTTGTATTTCGAGCTTGTTCATTTCCTGCTCCTTTCCTTGAATTCCTTTTCTCAATCGGGATTGTATTCATGATCATCGTCGGTTCATATAGAAGCAAGAAGTTTCTTTTTGAATGTGGCATTCAACTTTTCATTCTTTGCTATCCCGACTTTTGTCAGGGCATTCTTATTCTTTATCCTGCATTCTCAGTTGTAGACAAGCTGATCGATGTATTGCATCATCAGGATTGCATCTTCATTAGTATCCACATAAATCGATGCGCCCACGAAATCCTGGACTTTATCTATCGAATAATATGTCGGCTCAACGATTACTTTTCATATCAGGGACTCTTTTGATTTTTGCCTGGATATCAATTTGAAATTTATGACCTTCCCGCTGATTACCGCCTTTCATATCCTATAAAGGTTTCATGAAGAATCCGTAAATCATTCTTCTATCTGAAACGGCCTATCCAAATACTCCTTTATGAATTGATAATCGAGGAATTCTGCTCTTCTGATTTTTTCATTCGAGATTACGTCGTCTACTGCGTAGCAGATTTTGGCTATTGCACAATTGAGGGTTCAGCTTCACTTATTTGTTTTTGTCTCGCGCAAGAAATCGATTATTGAATTTGCCGATTTGAAACTCTTATTCTTTATCTTAAACGGAAGCGTCCTGAGGTATCTTTCCTCATAAACCCTTATCGCATAACTCATGAGATCATTGATTCTCTTCACTCATTCCGCTGTCGTAATGTCTATCTTCAGCCTGCTTTTGATGAAGCTTATAATCTCCTCATCTTTTTTGAGAGGCAGATTAAAGAGATCCAGGATGGTTACATTTTCAGCCCGGCTTCATTCTCAGAGTGTAATAGGCTTCGAGTGATTCAGAATATCCCTATATTCGGCTGGACCGAATTCTGTCATGTTGATGTAAATATCTTTTTCGATATTGATAGTCTGATTGCAGACTTCTCTTAAGTTTATCGGATAGTTTTTCATTTAGAGGGCAATTAAATATCTTTCTTTCAGTTCATTGCTGCGCTGAATTTCTTAACATCATCTTCTGTCATCTTTTTGCTCTGCCTGGCTATAAGTCAGAGTTTGTCGCCTGTTTTCTCATAGGCATTCTTTTTTAAGAGACTGCCCAATGAGGAAATCGACGATTTAATCGCACTGCTTACGTTAGTTTCCAAGTCGCCAAGCTTTTCAGCCAATTCGCTTCACATATTTTAGAGGGTTAAATTTAAATCATCTCAAAGGAGATTTTTTTCTTCTTCCTCTTTTTGCCTCATTGCAAAAAGATTCTTCCTTTGGACCTTCATCGAATCATAATTCTGCAGAAGGGATCTGAAGCTATCCACGAGAAGCCTCTCTTCATGGTCGCTTATTCCGAGCTTACCATTTTCTTCATTGACGGCGTTCATATTGTCCATGAATTCCTGCAATGCGCCTTCGTCCTGAGCGTCAAATATCACCTTGTTTATGAGCATGTCTGGGATGTCGGGATACTCTGAAAACATAGTGTTGAGCGCCTCTGGAAATGTCGAGAAGGTTATCTTGCCTCCGCCAAATATTCAAATCATATTTTAAGGTTAGATTCGCTAGTTCAATATTATCATGACTTTTAGATTAATGCAAAATTTATTTGCCGTTTTTGTGAAATAGGATAAGATTTCTTCAACTGAATATTTAACCCATTGAGATATGTACGTGCCAAGCCAAAAGATACTCAAGAATTATGCTGATATCCTTATCAAATTCGCTCTCTGGTGAGGCAAATGAATCCAGCCCTGAGAAGTTGTCTATCTCCAGGTTCCCGAGAGCGCAAAGCTACTTCTTGTAGAACTCCAGAAATCAGTACTGGAAGCAGGATGATTCTTCATAACGAATTTCATACCCGAGTGAACTCAGAGGAATTTGTTTGAATACTGAAACGATGAGCAGATCAATTTCTGGCCAAGAGATTATTATCTTGAAATAACCAATACTTGCACTCATTTCCTGGGAATAGTTTCCAGTTGGGACAAATATGAGCTTAAATGAATAGATTCAAAGAAGATAATCTGAAGGCAGCAAGCCGCAAAATTCTATATGGATGCCAGAAGAGATAAAGAGAATGCCTGAAAAATGACTTGGACCATGGGACTTTACGGGACGCAGGCCATGGCTGACGCCGCGTGACTTACCCTTGAAGAATATTGGAATGAGATAATAAAATCATGTTTTCTAGATGATGCTGACCCGATAGCAAAATGGCAAGAGATCTTCGTGTCAATGGAAGATATAAAATCAAGGCTGGATAACCTGAAAATCGAAAAAGTGCATATTGAGTGAGAGGATGCGGATCTGCATATCAAAATATGAAAAAACAGGAGGTGGCTCGGAGGTTCTGGAAGGAATATCCCATCATTCGAGATCTTCACCTCACCCGATTGGAGATGAACCAACTGATGGATAAAGTTCAATCAGCCGCTTTACAGATACGGAAACAGGGTTGACTGAATGAAGCTTGTCTTCAAGGACTGACTCATAACAGAAGCATCTGCCGATAATTGAGAGGATCTCCTCAAAGAGATGGTTGCAGCTGAAAATGCCGATAAGCTATGAGAATTCTCGCTTACAGACAGGAGATTTTCAAAGATCACAAAATTCATGTGAGAGACATTGTATGATGAGAATGTATGATGAGTTTACGGTAATACCCATGTCGCGATTTGAGCATCTTTCCATGAAGCTTTCGATTGAGATGTCGCAAATACGCCTAAAGAAGATTTTGAGAATATGGGATTCAACGAATCACCGATACATACCGACTTGATGTCGACCAAAAACAGGAAAGTCACAGCTACGCTGGAGGACTGAACCGAGGTTGTGATATATGAAGATTGAGAATTCAAAATATAAGATATTTTTTAATCTATTGGTTCATGAATGATATGCAGAAGCTTTTCGGCTTCATCCAGTTTTTGGAAAAATCGAAAAAAACGATGAGATATGCCGATAGCGATACCGTCATTAATAGGGACAATCTAGCCAGCCATACTTGGCAGGCGATGCTTATGAACTATATCGCTGCAGAGAATCCGGAATTCGGGGTTGACCCGATCAGGGTGATTAAATTGACCCTAGTCCACGATCTGCCTGAGATTCTGACTGGAAATGACGATTATAAGAATTTTTTCCTCTGACTATCGAATCGGGATGATAAATACAGGATCTGAGCCGAAATCATTAGAAAGATAACATCCGAGCTGCCAGAGGAATCAGGCCGGGAATTGCTCGGATTGTGGGATGAGTATTGATCATGATTGACAAGGGAGGCGATTTTTGTGAAGGCAGCAGAGAAGATGGAATCCATGAGCTTCCTCATCTATCACTGAGCGAGCTACATTGACATCCCAGAAAAGGCTCCCGCACACCCGCGAAAAGCAATGTCGGATTTTCCTCTGCTCAAAGGTTATCACAAATGATTCAATTGAAAACTGAAAGAACTTTATCTTGAATCTGGAATAGAGTGGAAAGATGAATACGACGTCAGCTGAGAATCTGAAGCATTCAAGATTTTCGACAAGATTTTCGACTTTTTCCAGATGGCCCAAAAATTGAAAGAAACCCTGAGATATGATTCGAGTCCGCTAATCATAGAAAAAGACACGGCAGCAGAGCATATCTATAGGCTGGTTTTCATGGTTTTCATAGTGCAGATGACATTGAAGCTTGAAATTGATTTGGATAAAGCTCTTAAGATCGCCATATTCCATGAGATCTATTGAGCGATGACCTGAGATATAGATAATATCAGGATTTATACGTGTGAAATGACAAAAGAAGAGAAACTCTCAAACGAGATTTCAGCCATGGAGAAAATCAGGGAAATGCTGCCATCGAGCCTGGGTGAAGAGATTTATGGTTATTGGCAGGAGTATTCTAACGGGGAATCAAAGGAAGCGAAATTCGTAAAATCCCTAGACAGGCTGGAATCGATAAGCCATCTTTTATACCACACGCATACCAATTTCGATGAAGCCGACATGATTGCAATTTATTGCGACAAGGCATTCAGAGAGACGCCAGAGCTGAATCCTCTTCTGAAAATCTTGAAAAGCTGACTGAAGAAGGAATATGTCTTAAAGTGATGGCAATGGAAAGAAGAATATGATCTAATCTAAAAAACTTATGCAGAATAATGCCATGTGAGATATCGTAACCATGAAGCACGAGAAGCTTGTCAGGGACAGGATTCCTGAGATTATAGAATCCAAATGATGAGTCGCAAAAACAAGAATCCTTGACAGGAAAGAATATCTTGAAGAATTGAAAAGGAAACTAAAAGAGGAGGTTGCCGAATTTTTGGAATCGGATGAAGATCCCGAAGAGCTTGCGGATATCCTCGAAGTCGTCTATGCGCTGGGTGAAGAATGATGAATCAGTAAGGAAGAGCTAGAAAAAATCCGCCTTGCTAAGGCGGAGAAGAGG
>AMFJ01005808.1_pt1 | contig 14652 bp, 22 predicted proteins | sample 427208 | NCBI WGS metagenome assembly AMFJ01 (sample SAMN02954298, study PRJNA114691) | groundwater metagenome | biome: aquatic; feature: subsurface aquifer; material: sediment; isolation source: subsurface aquifer sediment | place: USA: Rifle, CO | collected 2008-08
TCTTTCTTACTGTTCTTTTTTCTTGTTCCTTTTTTCTGTCCGTATGGAGCGGATGTTCAGTATGGCCTCTGCCTCAAAGCTATGCCCTTCAGGCGCGATTTCCAGCACTCTGTTCCAGTGATAGATGCTATTTGTCGCATCTCTGGCTCTGTTGAGGAGCTGTTGCAGGGCGTTTTTCCAATGAGGGGAAAAGGGTTCGGCTGCTGTGGCAACCCAGAACCAATTGGCAGAAGTTTCTGCGGTTTCAGCCATTTTTTCCAAAAATTTCCTTTCCCACACAGGAGATGCTCCGCTTGCGAACTTGTGGCCATCGTGGAAATGGCAAAACTTTGTTGCCAGGGAAAACAGTTCCTTCCATTGGTAATCTTTTGCTTCTTTCGGGTTTGTCATTATGCCGCTTAAAACTACAGAAAATGTTCTCATGGTTTGCCTCGCGTTGGAGTTGATTGAAAGAGCCGCACGTTGTTTTTTATAGTATATACCACATTGAATAGGGTTTTCAAGTGAATTATCGGATCAGTTTTGTGTGTTATAATGAAGAAGTTGAAAGAATGAATAATTGTTCAAATTAAATTTATGTACAATAATTAAATGTTAATATTATTAAGCTACTTATTTTACTTTATCGCAGCTAGCGCCTCACCGCTTCAAAGGCGATGGCTAGCAACCAGAAAGAATAAAAACAATACTGGACAAATAAATCTTGCTTTTCAGGTTGCGCTTATCACCGTTATTTTCAGCTTGCTTCTGCCTATTTTCAAACCATTTTATCTGCAAGGAGATCCATTCACACTAATTGTGCTAACTTTGATTAGCGGTATTTTCGGAGCGGGTTATTTTATCTGCTTCTATACTGCGCAAAAATTTGTTGAGGCAGGAATCAGCACTTTAGTAAACAATATATACACGCCCATAACTATCGTACTTGCCACTTTATTCCTGAATGAGAAACTAACAATCATGCAAATTTTTGGAACAGCGCTCTTGCTTGTTGGAATGGTGATAGTATCTAAACAGCACCGGATTGGAAAATTTAAATTTGATAAATATTTTATGCTGATGGTTTTGTCTGGGGTTATGCTTGGTGTTTCTCTTACCGCCGAACGCGCCTTGCAGAAAGAGACCGGCTTTACTGCTGGCACAATGTTTAGCTGGTGGTCGCAATGTGCATTTCTTGGAATCGTAACGCTCGCCACAAAAAATAAGAATGAATACTCAAAGAAAGACATTGCTATAACCGGTGTGCTACGATTTTTTCAATCTCTGTCTTGGGTCATTTTGATTTTTAGTGTCGGAAATTTAAGTTTAGTATCAGCCATTACGACATTTAAAATAGTCATAATTTTCATCGCCGCCGCGATATTTTTGAACGAGCGGGAGGATTTATTAAGGAAAGTTATCGGCAGTTTTGTTGCGCTGGCAGGATTACTATTGATGAAATAGCGGATTATGAGTAAAAAGAAAACATGAAAATTATTATCAAATATTTATAATTTTTTTAGGTTAAAATTAAATTATTGTGATTTAAGGGGATAATCTGGAATTTTTTAATGGGTATGGTTAAATTTTTTCAAAACATGCCGGAGATTGCAGCGGTGATGTCGGAAAGGGAAGACGGATCTATGAAGCTGTTTGAGGACAGTGAATTGAATTTGGAAAACAGAAAAAGATTTTTTGAGAAAATTGGAATCGGTGAAAATAAGGTTGTCGCCGCTGAAATAGTCCATGAAACAGATGTTGCTATTGTTGATAATGCCAGTCCAGAAATAATGCGGGAAGCAGACGGACTTGTGGCCAAAGATGAAAATGTTTTTCTCTCCGTTACCGTAGCAGATTGCATCCCGGTTTATTTTTATGAACCCGAGCAAAAAATCATTGCCATCGCCCATTGCGGCTGGCGCGGAATTGTGGACGGCATCATTGAAAGCTCTGTGAATAAAGTTATCGGTCTTGGAGGCAAGGCAGAGAACTTGAAAGTTGCCTTGGGTCCCGGAATCGATAAATGCCATTTTGAAATCAGAGAAGATGTTTTGGAGAGATTCAGCAAATATCCTGAATTTATAATCAGAAGAGAGGATAAGATATTTGTTGATCTCAAAGGCATAATAAGAAAACAATTAGCTAATTTCAATATCAACACTGAAAACATTGAAGATAACAAAGAGTGCACGGTGGAGCATGACAGATATTTCTCATATAGGCGCGATAGGCCGAAATCGACCGAGGCGATGATTGCTATTATCGGCTTCAAAATTGAAGACTAATGCTATTTTGACCGATATTCAGGTTGCGTGTTAATATTAATGACTGATCAAATTGATTGGTGATAGTTATTTATTCGGTCTTTTTGAAAGTTGCTTAAAAATATAGAAATGACATCAAAAAAGCAAGCTAAGGAAAACGAAGGGGATCAGCTATGCCAACAATCGAACACAATAAAAGATTTTATCAAGTGGATGAGGACGGTTTTTTAGTTGGATCCGGGAATTGGGATGAAAATTGGGCTGACTATGTTAGAGAAATTGAAGGTATTTGCGAGTTGAGTGAGGAGCATCGCAAAGTAATTGGTATTTTGAGAGATTATTACCAAGAGAAGGGAGCTGTTCTTCCAGTTGGTTCTTTTTCAAGATTTACAGGCTTAACGCTCAACAAGATCTATGACTTATTTCCCTCTGGTCCAATCAAAGGAGCTTGCAAGATGGCAGGATTGAAACGGCCACCCGTTTCTTGATAATCCATATTTTTCTCTCGGCGAGGGAAAAGCAAATAACAGCCCAAATAGAGCCTTCATGGATTTTTTCCCGAAGACTCTTTTTTAATTTTTGCGGAAAAATCATTCCGGAAACAAGATGCGGAAATCTTTCGGCAACATATTTTTTACATCGTCCATTTCTCCCTTAGTGACATATCTGCCAAGAGCTGCCAGAACGGCATGGATCATTTTCTCCGTTGGCAATTCGGGGTCGCTCGGAAACCTTCTCTCCACTTCTCCAATAAATTCAGCTCGGTCAAATTTGATAGGCACTCTTGAGGGTCTCCAACCTTCATAAAATATTCCGCGAAGAAGCATCGGAAGCTGAGCTCCGAAATCAGAGGCCTCATCCACAGTTAACCTGTCACGAAGTGTCTGAACAACAGCCCTGAGCAGTGAATAGACTTTGTTTTTGCTGTCTACCCAACCTAGTTCATTTTCAATATCTTTGAGAAGAAGATTGGTTTTTTGCACAGTACTTGCAAAGACGTCTTCTTTTGGCATAATTTTTTTTATATTATGTTTATACAGTTAAATACAAATTGGAAAAAGCAATTATTTCTTTGATTCAAAGGAAATTGTCAAAATAGCAAAGCTATTTCTGGCAGTTTTTTTAATGAAATCGATTATATTTAATTACATTAAAAGGGCTATTTTAAGGCAAATTTTTTGTTTGAAATATGAGGTATTTAACAATTGTAATAATCTAATACCTATGAAACCAAAGAAAGTTAAAACTTGAAGAGTCGACAAGTTTTACAATGTGAGTTTTTATAAGCAATTTAACTTCAAATATATGAGATATTTAGGAAAAGAATCTTTGAAGGGAAAACTCGCTTTGGCTTTATATGCCTTGATTTTGGCAGTCGGAGTGAGTTTCATCATTAGTCCTACAGCACTAGCCAATGGGGACGATCGGTATGTAATGATAGGGAACAATAAATACGATGTTGATCATGATGGAGAAGGTCCGCACATAATTGTTAATGGAGTGAAGCATTATCTGGATGCGAAAAGCGATAATGATATGGTTGTTGTAGCGGGAAAGCAATATGATGTGAGAGGTGACAAAGATGATGACAATGATGACGATGACGACGACGATGATGATGATGACTAGAATTTCCCAGGGAAGATAGGTTTCAAAACCCTCTTATAAGGGGGTTTTGATCAGGGATATTTTAAAATAAAGCACTCAATTGGATGAGTGTTTTTTGAGGAGAAAAATAAATATATGATAAAACATTTGGAAGTTAAAATTTATGGAAAAGTGCAAGGTGTCTTTTTTCGATCATCTGCCGGAAGAAAAGCAGAGGAGTTGGCCGTGTCAGGCTTTGCGCAAAACCTATTGGACGGTTCTGTCTATGTCGAAGCAGAAGGCGAGGAAGGAAATTTAAAAAATTTTTTAGAATGGTGCCGGATCGGCCCATCTGGCTCCGAAGTGCAAAAAATAATTTACAAATTTTCTGACAAATTAAAAAATTTTAAAGACTTCGAAATAAAATGAATACAAAAATATTATTTACTGGGATGTCATACAAAGAGGCTTCTGGTGTGCGAGTTTTTTTATTTATGATATATTGAATGTGTGATAGTATGAGATAAAGGCAGACCTATAAAAAGCATAGGATTTTTGATTTGTATATATTGTTGCTATTGTATATTTTTCACAAAAAATGGATAATCTGTTATTGCAAAAACTGAAACATTGGCGAAAAACTGTGGCGCAAAGAGATGGCGTTGAGCTTTTTCGCATTCTTCCAAATAAGGTCCTGGAAGATATTGCCCGCCTAAAGCCGATTTGTAAAGAAGATCTGTTGGCTATCAAAGGAATCAAAGAAAAAAAATTTGAAAAATATGGTTTTGATATTCTTTTGATAACACAGGGATGCGCTGAAGGGATGATGCTATCGGATAAAAAAGAAAGTACAGAGGAAAAAGTATACACAGTGAGCGCATATCTGGATATTCTAAATCGCAAACTTTCACAAGAAACAGCTATTATTCAAGGCGAGGTTTCCAGCATAAGCCTCAGAAACGGGCATGCCTATTTTGCAATCAAGGATAAGAATGATGAAAGTCTTCTTAATTGTTTCATGTGGGCAAGTAAGTATGAAATGTCCGGGGTGGAATTGGCGGAAGGGATGGAAGTTATTATCCACGGATTGCCGGAAGTATATAAGCCGTATGGAAAGCTTTCTCTCGGGACAACAGTCATTGAATTAGTGGGAGAGGGCGCTCTTAAAAAGGCCTATGATGCTCTGAAAAATAAGTTGGAGGCGGAAGGATTATTTTTGGAAGAGCGCAAAAAATCCATTCCCCAATTTCCTCATAAAATCGGCCTTATCACTTCTCGAGACGGGGCTGTTATCGGAGACTTCAGTGCTAATATTGGAAAGTTCGGATATGAGATTATTTTTATGGATTCTCGCGTTGAGGGCGCGGCTGCTATAGGCGATTTAATAGACGCAGTGGATTATTTTTCAGATAAGGATATTGATGCCTTGGTTATTATAAGAGGCGGGGGAAGTCTGGAGAGTTTGCAGGCCTTCAATAATGAAATGCTAGTACGAAGAGTGGTAGGTCTGAATGTTCCGGTGATATGCGGCATAGGCCATGACAAAGACATACCGCTGCTTTCCTATGTAGCTGATATGTCAGTTTCCACTCCAACTGCAGTAGCGCAGGTTCTGAATAAATCCTGGGAAAAAGCTTTAGACAGATTAGAGGGTTATGAAAAAAGTATTATCAAACAGTATGAAGCCATGTTGAAAGATGGCTGGTATAAGCTAGAAAGTGCTTCTAGTAGGATAAGGGATTTCTATCAGGAAATATTTAAGAGATTTGAATTTTGCGACCAGTCTATCAGGGGTATTGTTTCGAATTTCACCTATATTCTCCAACATAATCATGAAAAGTTAAAAAGGACTTCTCTTGAGATCGATAATTTTTATCAAGGGATATTTAAAAAGTTTAACGAATGCCAGCAAACTATAAAGAATAATATCATCAGCATCGCTCACAGCATCCGGCATGAAAAGTACAAAATTCAAAAAATAGGAAACTTGCTTTTAGCTGGATTTGGCAGCGCACTGGTGCGCACAAAAAAGGAGTTGTATGGTTATGAAAAAGAAATCAATCAAAACAATCCGGAACGCCAGTTGAAATTGGGATATAGCATTGCCACTCTTAATGGAAAAGTAATCAGATCGGCAAGCCAGGTCAGACTTGGAGAAATTTTAACAAATAAATTAGGCGATGGTGAAATTAAATCTGAGGTTCAAGAGATTTTTAATAATTAAGTTGATATAAAATATCATGGTAAAAGTAAATTTGTCCGAATCATTGAAAAAATTAGAAGAGATAACCGCATGGTTTGATAATCAAGAAGAGGTTGATGTTGAAAAGGGCTTGGAAAGAGTAAAGGAAGGCGTGAAACTGATAAAAGCCAGCAAGGAAAGATTGAAAGAAGTTGAGAATGAATTTAATGATGTTAAAAAGGCATTGGAGGAAGAGTTGGATGAATAATCAGATTTTACTCATCATCTATAAAATTCTAAAATTAAACTCATATTTATATCTTTGGGAAGATCATCTGATTGGGGAAAATGCCTTATGATTGCAGAACTTTCTTTTCTTTCAAGCCAGCCTGGCAAATCTCCTATTTTCTTTTCTTTCATAGCATCCTGAATCAAAGGATTTTGAAACATCTTTTCTTTGATAGCAATTTTTTGTCCGGCACTCACTTGGTAAGAGGGGATAGTGACTTTTTTATCGTCAACTAAAACATGTTCATGGGATACGATTTGTCTTGCTTGTTCTCTGGTCTTGGCATAGCCTAAGCGATAGACGACGTTGTCCAAGCGCGCTTCTAATTGCTGGAGAACTAGCTCGCCGTAGTTTCCTCTGGATTTTTGAGCATTTCTAACATGGCGGAGAAATTGTTTTTCTGTTACGCCGTATATGAATTTAAGTTTCTGCTTCTCTTCCAATCGCTTTCCATATTCAGATTTGGCTCGCAATTTTTCTTGGCGGGATTTTCCCGGCAGAAGCCCGAAGCGGCGCAGATATTTCTTTTTTGGTCCAATGTGTTTGGCCATAATTTTTATTATCAATATGGATTGATCTTCATAAATATATATACAAATTGCTAAATCATTTCTTCGTTATAAGTCGATTGTTTTTTGCATGATAAAATATTCTGAAATATTTAGCCCTGTAAAAATATATTACATAGTAATCATATGTGTGGAAGATTTTCAATTACAACTACTTGGGAGGAATTGGAGGATAGATTTGCAGTTGATATTCCGCAAGATTTATACAAGCCCAGATACAATGCTGCTCCAAGCCAGAATATGCTGGTCATTCCGGAAGAAACTCCTCATCAGGCGGATTTTTATCGCTGGGGCTTGATTCCTCATTGGGCAAAAGACGCAAAAATAGGCAACCGGCTTATCAATGCCAGAGCAGAAACGATAGTAGAAAAACCCTCTTTCAAATCATCTTTTGAAAAACACCGCTGTCTTGTGTTGGCAGATAGTTTTTATGAATGGGACAAAAAATCAGCCAAGCATGTTCCCTACAGAATAATTTTACAAGGCGGAAAACCTTTTGCTTTTGCTGGAATCTACGACTATTGGAGGAGTGTAAAAGGAGAATTGATAAAGTCATTTGCAATCATTACCACCCAATCGAATGATTTATTATCGAAAATTCATGATCGTATGCCGGTCATTCTATCCAAAGAGGATGAGGCAAGGTGGCTTGATTCAGCGCTTGAATTAAAAAATGCAAAAGAATTACTCAAGGAATATCCACCAAATGAAATGGAGATGTATCCGGTTTCCACGCTGGTAAATAATCCAAAAAATGATGTAGCGGATGTCTTGAAATCTGCATAACATTGATCATTGTAACAAATAATAACTTAATAAATTAAAATATATGGACTACGGATATAAGAAGGAAGTTAATTTTATTTTTACGCAGGCGGTAAAAAAAACAAAATCTGAGCTTTCTCAGGAAGGATTTGGGACGCTTTTTGAAATAGACGTCAAAGAAACATTCAATAAAAAGCTTGGAAAAGATTATGATAATTATACAATTTTGGGAGCGTGCAATCCTCCTTTCGCTTATGAGGCGCTGGCGGCGGAAAAAGAAATAGGATTATTGCTTCCTTGCAATGTCATTGTTTTTGAAGAGAGTGGCAGAGTTTTTGTTTCAGCCATTCTTCCGACCGCAGCTATGAGTGTGGTCGAGAATAAAATACTGATGGAAATCGCAAAAAAGATGGAGGAAAAGCTAAAAAGAGCGATAGACAATGTATGAATCTGTTTTTTGGAGGATAAAAAATAATGCAAAAATTATTATAGCAATCGTTATGATTTTTATTTCAATTTTTTGGATATAAAAAGGCTTCTATGAGCCAAATTTATTTTTTAGCAGATTTTCAAAAAGTGATGCCGGAAGAAAATTGACACCCTTGTCTCTTTCCTGTAAAATAGGAGGCATAATTGAAAAAATATCTATTGTCGGCTATTTGGTCGGGATGTTTTTTTATAAGTAATTATTGCAGAATTTCAATTTTCTAATATATGGAGAAGCAATTATTGGTTAACAAAAATAAAATAAAATATAATTTACGCAAGAGCAGAAGAGCTAGCAATATTCGACTTTGCGTCAGGCGCGACTTGAGTGTCACAGTCACGCTGCCTTGGTGTTCTTCTGAAAAATCAGCATATCAATTTGTTGAAGAAAAATACAAGTGGATTTTGGATAGAATATCATATTTTCAAAAAAATAAGTCATGTATTGCAGAACCGAACAGGGCTGATTACATAGCATATAAGGAAAAAGCTAGAGAAATAGTGAATAAAAAATTAGCCTATTTCAATCAGTTTTATAATTTCTCTTGGAAAAAAATCAGAATCCGAAATCCCATATCGCGTTGGGGAAGCTGCTCTGAGGATGGAAATCTCAATTTTAGCTACCGCTTATTTTTCTTGCCGGAAGAGTTGCAGGATTATATTATCGTTCATGAACTCTGCCATTTGAAGGAATTCAACCATGGTGCTGAATTTTGGAAACTGATGTCAAAAACTATTCCCAATTCTGAAGAAAAACGAAAAGCGATCAAGGCCTTATAAAAAAACTTAAAATACAGAAAACCCCAAGATCAAACTTGGGGATCTTCTTTGAGACATACAACAACATATTCTTTATAATAAAAATAATTTGTCTTAGATTATTTTTTTCCGCCCTTTCTCCCAATCTTTGCCATATGTTGACGATTTTGAGAAACGGCCTTTCCGCCCTTTCTCCCAATCTTTGCCATGTGCTCTCGATCTTGAGAAACGGTCTTCCCACCTTTTCTGGCTATTTTACGTTGTTTAGCGGGATCCATTGAAGCAAATCCACGCTTATTTTTAGTAGCCATACATTTTAAGAATTAATAATTACATCTAATATTACATATTTAAACACGCTTTATTTCTTTGAATTCATTATGATACAGATTTATTTATAGCTTTTTTAAATCGAATAATCCTTATTACAATATGCCAAAAATTAAATGAATTTGCAGCAAGAATATGTATAAATTTTTATAAATCCAAATTCAAAACGGGTCTTAAGCACCCGTCTTAAATTATAGGCTCAATAGTAATTCTATTGATTTGGAGCCCTTCCTCCAGAATGGGATGATTGACCTCCTTTTTTTCCAATCTCTGACATGTGTTCTCTGTCTTGATTGGCGGTCTGTCCTCCTTTTCTTCCGATTTCAGACATATGTTCTCTGTCTTGGCTGACAGTTTTCCCCCCTTCTCTCGCAACTCTTTCTCTAGTCGCTTGATCAGCGCTTCCCATGCCTCTTTTCTTATTGTTATCCATAAATTCCACCCCCTTTCATTTTATTATACCAACTAATACAATTACGTAAAAAATATATTCAATCGGATTTTTTCATTTTTACTGGAATTTTTTCCATATTTAGGTGTAATAATTAAAGCAAGATTTAGATTATTGGAATTTTTCAATAAGAGCTTAAAATTATTAATTTTTTATAAATCAGTAATTAAAATTATGGACACCGGAAAAAAACAATCTCTATTCGTTGCATCAGGGATAGTAGCTTGGATAGCTCTCCTTTTGGCGTTGATAGCAATTTTTTTGGCGATTGCCGCTTTTAACAGATCTGGTTCAGATTTGGATAAAATTTTAACGCAGAAAACAGAAGAATACAAAAATGAAGCAGAAAAGATTGCTATTAAAACTGAGGCTAGGGCAGAGCTCATTGCTCTTCGAGGAAAAATTGAGGGAGCTCAGGCCGGAGAAGGGGTTGTAAATCAAGTGGCTAATACAAGAAGAAATATTCAAGAATCTTATAGAAATACAAGTGCTGATTTGAAACAAGAAGCTAGTGAAATAGACAGGGAATTGGAGCTGGTCGAAAGAGACGTGCGCACCAATACTGCTCAGGGACTGCAAAAACTGGAAAATTTAATTGATAGAGTCGGAAGAGACATCAGAACAGATGATAAAAAATAATAGAATTCTAAAAAATACTTGATGATAAGCAGCTATCAAGTATTTTTTATTTTCCCTTGGATTGTTTTTTGCTTTTAGGAACCTTGCCTCCTTTTCTTCTGGCCTGATCTAATCCTATAGCTACAGCTTGCTCTCTTTTTTCCACTTTCTTTTTGCTTTTTCCTATAGTCAATTTTCCTTTTTTATATTCTTTCATAGCTTTCTTCACTTCTTCTTGCGCCTTGGGACCATATTTCCTTGGCATAAATTTATTTTGTTAATTATTAAATGTCATTTGATTTATAATACAAAAATTTCAAAAAAAAATTCTTAGTGAAAAAAATATCTTTATAGAGAATACCAAGGAAATAATAATTATTTTAGACTGTAACATATAATATAGTATAAGAAATTTTTTATAATTTATACATTATGTTTAGAGGAGATAACTGCGAAGAAAAATATAGGAAAGATAGCAATTTTTTTGAAGAGATTGTAGTTAATTTTTTTTCTGGAAGCATTGCAATTTTGGAGCAAAAAGTTGGCAGCCTGATAGAGAGACAGGAAAGAAGAATAAGAAAAAATGTTATATTATTGGCTGTTTTTCTTGTTGGCGCACTCTATGTATTAAATGCAATGGCAATTTTTATAAGTGAATATTTAAAAACCGGAAATTGGTTAGGATATGGATTGGTCGGGATCGTTTTGATTATTATAAGTTTTATTCTTAAAAAATAAAACTTATAATAATCAAAGTATTTTTTATTAATAATTTAATTTTAAATATATGAAAAACATAAATAGAGAAAAAATAAGAGAATTAGTATTGGAAGGAGTAGAGGATGCCTTAGATAGAATTGAAAATCAATATGAGGATATGAGCGAAAGAGCCTCGAATGTCATTGGTAGCCTCAAGGAAAAAACTGGCAATGCGTATGACAGCATGAAATCTAAAGCTCACTATGCAAGAGAAAGGACTCAGAAATATGTTCACAGCAATCCTGAAAAATCTTTGTTAATAGCAGCTGGCGCAGGAGCTTTAGCTGCCTTAATTGCGATAATGATGGTAAAAAAGAGCAAAGGATGCCGGCATTGCAGGGATGAATATTAGCTGTATTTTGAATAAATTTATGAAAAATGCAAAAGATAATCTAATTTTGAGTATGGAAAAACTTACTGGAGAAATGGAAAAAATGAATTCTTTCAGCAGACGTTTTTTCTTAGGAATTGTCTTTGGCGTTGGTTCGGCGATTGGAGCTTCGATAATCGCAGCCACTATTGTCACTGCTCTTATAAATTTAATTCCGCCTCTTCAAGATGCGCCTTTTTTGCGCAAATGAAAGTTAATTGAAAAGAATGTCCTTTTATGCTACACTCAAGTTAGTATTTTTTACCGTTATTTTATCATAATCGGCGCAGAACATAAGCAATACTAATTAAAACCGGTCATTTTTGACTCTTTTTTATTTTATTAGGAAAATTTATGGAAATAATAGCTTTCATTTTTAATGCATTCTTGAGCATGATTGATTTTGTGCTTAATGCGGATGTCCATCTCGGCAGAATAATCGATGAATACGGCGCTTTGACTTATGGAATTTTGTTTGCAATTATTTTTGCTGAAACAGGACTGGTACTCACTCCTTTTCTTCCGGGAGATTCTCTTCTTTTCGCAGCCGGATTGTTTGCTGCCAATGGATCGATGAATGTCATAATACTGGCTCTTATGCTTTGGACTGCCGCATTTTTGGGCGATAATACCAATTATTGGATAGGATATTATTTCGGACAAAAGATGGTTGATAATAAATATGTGCCAATAAATCAAAAATACATCGATAAAACTAACGATTTCTACGCAAAACATGGAGGTAAGACTATTTTTTTAGCTAGATTTATGCCTATTATAAGAACTTTTGCTCCATTTGTAGCTGGAATCGGAAAAATGAATTATAAAAATTTTATTTTTTATAGTTTTATAGGAGGGTTTTCTTGGATATTTGTTTTTATTTTCGCGGGATATTTCTTCGGAAACATTCCTATTATAAAAAATAACTTTTCCACCGTGATTCTTGCTATCATTGCTACTTCATTTTTTCCAGCAGCTTTCAAGATTGTCCGAAGCAAGCTTCAAAAAACCAAATAGTGAAGAGCTATTTTTATAAACTAATTTTTACTACAAAATGGAATATAGAGATAAATATGATGTGGTTATAGTGGGTGCGGGACCTGGAGGATTGCGGTGTGCAGAAGTGCTTGGCGCTTCGGGAAAAAACGTCTTGATCATTGAAAAGAACGAGATGATCGGTCCAAAAATTTGCGCAGGCGGACTGACTCGAAAGGCGATTTCCTATCTTCACAATATTGGCATGCCAGAGGATATTATTGAAAATACTTTTGATGGCATTGTTTTTCGAAAAGGCGGAATGCGAACAAGAATAAATTTTGGCAGCATCTTTCTCTATACTATCAATCGAAAAAACTTGGGACAATGGCAGCTGGGCAAGCTGCATGATATGAAAAATGTTGCAGTATCTTCAGGCACAATGGTGACTAAAATCACAAAAGAACATGTGATCATAGGAAAATCTCAAAAAATTCAATATGATTTTTTGGTCGGAGCAGACGGTTCCAATTCGATTGTGCGGAGATTTTTAGGCATTCCCACAAAAAGATTGGGCGTAGCTTATCAATATATCATGCCGCTTTCTAAAAAATTCAGCGACATTGAAATCATATTTGAATCAAACTTATTTCATGCTTGGTATGCCTGGATTTTTCCCTATGCTAAAACTTTATCCATCGGTACGGGATATTTTCCAAAAATAATGCCAGCTGAAAAATCCAAGAAAAAATTTATGAAGTGGCTGGATAAAGAAAAAATTTCCATAGAAAATGTTCCAATGGAAGCCCATCCGATCAATTGTGATTATCGCGGCCATCATTTCGGAAATGTCTTTTTGGCGGGGGATGCGGCTGGCGCGACATCCGGTTTTTCAGGAGAAGGAATCTACCAGGCTTTGATTTTTGGCGGCGAAATTGCACAAATCATTCTTAATCCTCAACATAAGAGCAAAAAAATATCTGAAGTGCTTCGTGAAAAGAGGATTCATGAAGCAATGTTGCTTTTTCTTATACTTTCCGGACCATTTCGAAATTGCATATTTTATCTGGTTGTTTCTGCGGTAAGAATCCCATGGTGCGGAAGGATCTTGCTGCGCATCATGAGCTGATGATTGTCATGTAAAAGTAAAAGGGGAAGCTCTAACGAAGAGCTTTTTTATTGTCTTTAATTTTTTTTCTGCTAGAATGGGACTATGAAAAACATTGATAAAAAATTGCTCAAACTGATATTGCTTTTTATGGCTCTGTTTTTTGTCCTGGTTTTGAATATCTTGATTGATAGTTTTTTGGTGGAAGCGGATGTGCAAATAATGCGCTTGATAGGTGATTTTCGAAATATTCAGATGACTAAGGTCTTTTTGTTCTTTACCGAGCTTGGAAGCGTGCAAACAGCTTTTACGCTGGGAACACTTGTGCTTGCGACTTTGGCATTATTTGGAAGATGGCGCATGATGCAGATTTTTTTTCTGGCCAATGTAGGCGGAGGAATACTTTACCGAGTGCTAAAAATTTTTATCCAAAGAGCGCGTCCAGATGAAATTTTCGGGCTTATTTCCAATAGTGGATATTCCTTTCCGAGTGGACACGCTGCCACTTCTATGATTTTCTATGGCATATTGGGATATTTTCTTCTTTATCTTTGTCAAAAGCGATGGCAAAAAATCATAATTGCATCTGTTCTTGCAGTGACAATTTTTATGATAGGAATATCTCGAATGTATCTTGGCGTGCATTGGATGAGCGATATTTTAGGAGGCTGGCTATTTGGAATGATGACTATTTTTGGAACCATTTTTATTTACAGAAAGTGGGAAGAATGGTGCTGCACAAAATCCGAATAGATCTGAAAAATTAAAAAATCAAGGGCTCAATAAAATCACCTTTTTTAAATTTGCTAAATTCCAAAGATTGCTCTACACTTGTAAATAATATAAAGTTCGTTGAAGTTTGAGTCTGTGCTGAGGGGATTGTAGCTTAGTCGGTTAAAAGCTCAGGCCTGCCACGCCTGGATCGCGGGTTCGAGTCCAGTCATGAACCTCAGTCATTTATTAAGGAGCAACAAGGAGGTGATCCAATCTAGGAAGAACCCGAAGAATTGAGGCAGTGAAAATGACTTCCAATGAAGATTGTGAAATCTTTGGAAAGGGCTGTATGCAAGCCATGCTCCTCTTGCCATGCTTGTCATCAATCGTTGCCAAGAATCTTTGGCCAAGCAGCACGGCGGTAACAGGGAAACCTGCTACCGCCGT
>AMFJ01004320.1_pt1 | contig 14616 bp, 13 predicted proteins | sample 427208 | NCBI WGS metagenome assembly AMFJ01 (sample SAMN02954298, study PRJNA114691) | groundwater metagenome | biome: aquatic; feature: subsurface aquifer; material: sediment; isolation source: subsurface aquifer sediment | place: USA: Rifle, CO | collected 2008-08
TACTTTTCCTTTTACCCAAATGGCGCTTCGGATATTCACGACTGACGGTATCTATGCTGTCCATCCGATAACCGCACTCCTAGCGATTAAGACGGCGCCACTTCGCTTATACCGGTGCGTTATCTGAAATTTTATTTGCCCTTAAATTTTATTTTTTAATAGCCCTTTTTTGAAATTTTTTTGGAAAGAAAAAACCGCCTTGGATAACCTTGGCGGAAGCAGTAGGTCTGCTTAGTCCTTGATACTATTTTACATATTTACCGTTGGTGATTTTCGGAAGCTCGACTCCGAGAAGTTTGGCTGCTTCTTCGTAGCGGCCGCCGTCCACCTGGATGCGGTTATACCAGCCGGAGATGTGAACAAGATGACCCGATCCCTCCTTCCAGTAAATCCCGTCTGAACTCTGCTCATTGGTGATACTGACATTCTGGAGTTTCCAGCAGTTAATCGGGTCTCCGTTGAATCCGTACTGAACGACGATCCAGTCGGCGCCCGCCTGAGTTGCCCAAAATGATGAGCAAGCCTCTCTGCATACCAGCACAACCTGTGAGAGTAAGCAACATCAGAAAAACTACGACACGATGTTTCATGTTTTTTTCCTCCTCTTTCGTGGTTTTAGGAACGATTCGACGCCAAAATTAGCGTTCAAAGTAGTATAGCAGAAAACAACTAGCGTGTCAAGACCGGTCAAAAAATTTCAAAAGGGCACTAATAATGAGGAGAATTATTCTATATTTTTCTTTTGCTCCACCCAAATTGCGCTGTGATTAAACAAAATTTAGTGATATAATATAGGGGTATCAAATTTGATATCCCTATATTTATAAGTTATATGGAAACTAGTCAAAATCCAGAAAATCACCTCTCTATTTTTAAAGGCAAAAACATTCGACGGACTATTTTTAATAAGGAATGGTATTTTTCGGTTGTTGATGTGGTCGAGGTTTTAACAGATAGCCCAACTCCTCGGCAATACTGGGGAAAGATTAAGCAACGTGAATTTACTGATTCTCAGTTGTCCCCAATTTGGGTACAACTGAAATTAACGTCTAGTGATGGTAAAAAATACGAAACTGACTGCGCAAATACCGAGGGCATGTTTCGCATTATTCAATCCATTCCTTCGCCAAAAGCTGAACCATTCAAGCGCTGGTTGGCCAAGGTTGGTTATGAGCGTATTCAAGAAGTGGAAAATCCAGAACTTGCCAGTAAACGAACAAGACTTTTGTATAAACTCAAAGGTTATCCCGAAGAGTGGATTGAAATGCGTATGCGTGGCATTGCAATTCGCGAAGAGTTGACTGATGAGTGGCAAAAAAGAGGCGCTGAACATAGACAGGACTATGAAATTTTAACCGCAGAAATATCACAAGCTACATTTGGGCTAAAGCCAAATGAATACAAAAAGATAAAAGGTTTGAAACGTGAAAATCTTCGTGACCATATGGACGACTTTGAACTCATATTGACTATGCTTGGTGAACGAACTACAAAAGAAATTCACAAAACCAAAGATTCCAAGGGCATACAAAGATTAAAAGATGATGCTAGGCTTGGCGGGGAAGTTGCTGGAACAGCCAGAAAGCAAATTGAAAGAAGAATTGGCAGGTCAGTTATTTCAGAAAAGAATTTTCTGAAATCCAATAATAGGAAGAAAATTAAGAATTAAATTGCCAAAAAAATACATCAAGGAAAAAGAAATTTCCGGGCGCATTGTATAATCCTGGATATGTAGATAGACGAATAAATTTATGGAAATAATTTCGAAGGAAGGGAATAGGAGAATTGGAAAATTGAAAACAAGAAACGGAGAAATTAATACTCCGTTTTTTATGCCGATTGCCACAAAGGGGGCGGTGAAAAATATTTATCCCGAAGAACTTCGCTTATTGGGAGCGGAAATTGTTTTGGGAAATACTTATCATTTATGGCTTCGACCGGGCGATGACTTGATAAAAAAAGCCGGCGGATTGCATAAATTTATGAATTGGGACGGACCGATTCTGACAGACTCGGGCGGTTTTCAAGTTTTTTCTTTGGGCATTAGAGCGGAAAAAAAATTCGGAACAAGCGGAGTCAAGTTGAGCGAAGAAGGTGTGGAATTTGTTGATCCGTTGGATGGAAAAAAATATTTTATGAGTCCGGAAAAATCCATCGAAATTCAACTTAATCTTGGATCGGATATTATTATGGTTTTGGATGAATGTCCTCCTTTTCCGTGTTCGTATGAATATGCTAAAAATTCTTTGGAATTGACAACTCGTTGGGCGGCCAGATGCAAGTTATTTTTTGACAAATACATTAGTGAGAATAAAGAAAAATATATTAATGGGAGACCGCTTCTTTTTGCGATAATCCAAGGATCAATCTATGAAGATTTGCGTCGAGAATCGGCTAGGCAGCTAATCGAATTAAATTTTGACGGTTATGCGATTGGCGGAGTGGCAGTGGGAGAACCGAGGGAAAAAATGAGTGATATTTTGAATTGGGTGGCGCCAATCTTGCCTGCGGATAAACCAAGATATCTGATGGGGCTGGGACGGCCGGAAGAACTTGTGGCGGCGGTTAATGCGGGAATGGATATGTTTGATTGCGTTATTCCAACCAGAGAAGGCAGGCACGGAAGATTGTTTATTTGGAAAAAAGATTTCGATAGTTTGAATAGCTCATTTTATGAGACTATAAATATTGGCAATGAAGAATTTCGGGAGGATTTTTCTCCCGTGGATGAAAAATGCGACTGTCATACTTGCAAAAATTATACTAAAGCCTATTTGCGCCATCTTTTGAAAATAAATGAACCTTTGTTTTTGCGATTAGCCTCTGTGCATAATCTCAGATTCTATTTGAAATTAATGCAGATTTTGCAAGAAAAAAATCAATAAAAAATCTTTTTTTGAAGACATTTTTTTGTTTTTATATTTATTAGTTTGTGTGTTATAATTTTAGGGAGTGATAAGATAAAATAAAAATAAAAAATGGCAGATTCTTTGATAGAAGTTAGTCAACTTCGAGTCATATATAACAAAGGAAAATCAAACGAAGTTCGTTCTTTGGACGGAGTTGATTTAAAGATATATCCCGAAGAATATATAATTATTTTCGGTCCTTCCGGTTGCGGAAAATCAACTTTGCTTTATGCTATCTCTGGTCTTCAAGGGGCAACTTATGGCGACGTTTCAGTGAAGGGAAAGAATTTAAAATTAATGACGAAAAGAGAGAAGGTGGAGTTTCATCAGTTGGGAATCGGAATGGTTTTTCAAGCTTTCTATTTGATTTCTTCTTTGACAGTTTTAGATAATGTTTGTTTGCCTAAAGTTTTTCGGGGAGAAAATCTGAAAGAACGTAGAGAAAAAGGAATGCAACTTCTCAGAAGATTTGGGATTGCCGAGCAAGCGGACAAATTTCCGTCAATGCTTTCTGGCGGTCAAAAACAACGTGTTTCTATTGCCAGAGCGCTTATTAATAATCCTGACATTATCTTGGCTGATGAACCGGTGGGAAATTTGGACAGCGAATCGGCGCAAAATGTGCTGGAAATTTTCAAAGAAATAAATGCTACGGACAAAAAAACTTTGATAATGGTTACGCATAACCCTGATCATCTTCACTATGCCGATCGTATCATCTATATGAAAGATGGAAAGAAAGAGAGGGAAGATATCAACAAAGATAAGCGTCCAGCGGAAGCGGTCAAGGAGGAGTTGTCAGTCAACCCGGAAGAAATGACGAGCGAATTAAAATTGTTGATGCGAACATTTAAAAATTTATCTCTCCAACAGATGGGCGTGCTGCTGATTCCATTTAAAGCTAAACAGCTTATGAATCACATTCTTTCCGAACTTACGGAGGAGCAAGTTTCTTCTGCGGAAAATATTCTCAAGGAATTTTTGTTTAAAAATATTGACGAAAGATCATTTGAGGAAAAATTGGATTTGGATCTTGAATCAGGCGGCGCCGGTTGGAATAAAAAAAGAGTGCATCATTTCAGTGAAAGGGTGCGCAGTATTTTGCATCAAGTGGAAAATGTCATAAATGATCCGGAAAAATCCGCAATTTTAATTTCTGAATATTTGATTGATACTTTTAATATTCATTTGGACAATGAGAGTATGTTGCGATTCAGATCTTTTGTTAAATTGAGAATTGAAAACAAGATTGACAGATTCGGTCTGTTTCAAAGATTGGATGCGCCAAAATCATTGGGTGGAGCTGGTTTCTATCGAGGCACAGCGGAAAAAGTAGTTAAGGAGTTGGAACTCATAATGCTTTTGAAATATTCAACCTAAAAATAAAAAAATGAGATTCATAGACCTATTCAAATTATCAACCAGAATGTTTAAAGCGAGAACCTCTCGAACGCTTTTAACTGTTTTGGGTATGAGCATAGGTATTGCGGCTATTTTATTTTTAGTATCATTGGGAGAAGGACTCAGGAGCACTTTATTGGAACGTATCACCACTTCCGACTCTCTTTTGACTCTGGATATTTCAGAAGCTAAGTCGGGAATAATCAGTCTTAATAGGGAAATTATAAAAAAACTTGAAGAAATGCCGGGAGTGGAAGAAGTTAGTCCAGCTTTTCAAATAAATGCACAGGGTCATATTGAAGACTTGTCGGCTGATCTTGTAACCTTTGGAACAAAACCTTCGTTTTTGAAATTGGGTGGATATAAAGCCAGTAAGGGAAATCTTTTGAATGACACTGATCCGAATGGAATAATTATAAATTCCGCTGTGGCTCAATTGTTTGGAAAAACAACCGATGATTTGATGGGCAAAGAAATGACGTTTACTTTTTTTGTTCCCAAGTCGGAAGATGTCGAGGGCAATCTTCAGAGTAATTTTGAATTAGTGAAAGATGAGAAAAAATATAAAATAATCGGAGTGATTGAGGGAGAAGATAATGTTGTTTACATAAATTCATCTTCTTTGGAATATTTGAATATTGAAAAATACGGGCAGGTGAAAGTTAAGTCGCGCAACACAACAGAGATGAATGTGATCAGAGATTCAATTTTGGAACAAGGACTTTTGGTCTCGTCTCTTTCTGACACGGTTGATCAAGCCAATCAAATATTCAGCGTGGTGCGTATTATTCTGATGCTTTTTGGAACTATTGCTTTGGTGGTTTCTGCTATCGGTATGTTCAACACAATGACTATTACGTTACTGGAAAGAACGGAAGAAATTGGAATTATGAAATCAATTGGAGCATCGGATTCGTCTATTTCAATTATGTTTTTTATGGAATCGGCGATTATGGGATTTTTGGGAGGTTTGTCCGGAGTGGTCATTGGTTGGTTGGGAGGCAAGGGTTTTAATATGATTATTAATTTCGTTGCGACAAAATTTGGAGGAGAAACGGTTAATTTGTTTCGCGCTCCTATGTGGTTGGTGTTGGGAGTTATCGGGTCATCGGCGATAGTCGGTTTGATTACTGGTTTTGTTCCAGCGCGCCGCGCCAGCAAAACCGATCCTTTGGACGCGCTTCGTTATAAATAGCATTTAGCGACAAGAAACAAGCAACAAAAGACGCATCCTTTGCGTTTTTTTGCGTTTTTGAGGTATAATGCGGATATGAATATTTTGGAAGGAAAAACAGTTTCGGCAAATATTTTGGCTGATTTGAAAGAAAAAATAGCCAAAGAAAAAAAAGCTCCTGGTCTGGCGGTGATTTTAGTTGGGCAAAATAAAGCTTCTGAAATTTATGTTGGACTTAAAGAAAAAAGAGCCAAGGAAATCGGAATAAATTTTTCTTTATTTCGTTTTAATGAAAATTCCGAAGAAGAAGAAATTATTCAAAAAATAAAAGATTTGAATAGGGACGAAAATATTAACGGGATAATCGTTCAACTTCCAATTGCGGAAAAATTTAACACGCAAAGAATTATAAACGAGATAGATGTTAAAAAAGATGTGGACGGTTTTTCTGTTTCTGACAAATCCGGAAAGCTCGAGCCGGTTTTTCCCAAGGCAATAATTGTTTTATTGGAAAGCGGCAAAAAAAATATTTTTGGCAAATATGCGGTTGTGATTGCCAATTCGGAAAAATTCGGAAGCGTTATGCAAAAAGCTTTGGAAAAAAAGCGGGTGAAAGCGGAATATATTTTGCGCGGCGATATTGAAAATAACTTGGAAAAGATAAAAAATGCGGATATTGTGGTTACGGCAGTTGGAGAAAAAAAATTAATCAAGGGAAATATGTTGAAAAACGGAGCGATGGTGATTGACGGAGGAATTGTCGAAGAGAATGGAAAAGTGCTGGGCGATGCGGATTTTGAATCAATGAAAAATAGGGAAGGTTTTATTTCTCCCGTTCCCGGAGGAGTTGGTCCGGTGACGATTGCTTGTCTTTTGGAAAATGTGTATATAGCTTATAAGCAACAATCAAAAATTTTATGACAAATTACGATCCAAAAAAAGTTGAAAAAAAATGGCAAAAGGTTTGGGAAAAAACCAATGCCGTTAAAATTGACAAAGATGACAAGATAAAAAAGAAATTTTATGTTTTGGATATGTTTCCCTATCCGTCCGGAACCGGTTTGCATATGGGGCATACGGAGAGTTATACAGCTAGTGATGTGTATTATCGTTTCAAGAAAATGCAGGGCTATAATGTTTTGCATCCGCAAGGCTTTGATTCCTTTGGTCTTCCGGCGGAAAATTATGCTATTAAAACCGGAATAAAACCGGCTGAAATAACCAAAAAAAATATTGTCACTTATATTGGTCAAATGAAAGCACTTGGTTTTGGATATGATTTTGATGAAAAAGCGATTACTTCTGAACCCGGTTATTATAAATGGACGCAATGGATTTTTGGAGAATTTTTCAAAAGCGGTTTGGTCTATAAAAAAACGCAGAAAACAAACTGGTGCGAATCTTGTCATACTGTTATTGCCAATGAACAGGTGTTGGATGGAAAATGTGAACGATGCGGAACGGAAATTGTGCAAAAAGAAGTTCCAGGTTGGTTTTTTAAAATAACGGATTTTTCTGATGAGTTAATTGAAGATTTGGCGAAAGTTGATTGGCCGGAGCATACGAAGAAAAATCAAATCAATTGGATTGGAAAATCTCAAGGAGCCGAAATAGAATTTCAAATTTCGAATTCTGAAGTTAGAATCAATGTTTTTACTACCAGGATTGATACCATTTTTGGCGTAACATATTTGGTAGTGGCGCCGGAGCATTCCATAATTTCAAATTTAAAATTACAAATTTCAAATTACGACGAAGTTGAAAAATATATTGAGAAGGCGAAGAATAAAACTGAACTGGACAGAATGGAAGCCAAAGAAAAAACCGGAGTGGAATTAAAAGGAGTCAAAGCAATCAATCCTTTTAATGGAGAAAATGTGCCGGTTTTTGTGGCGGACTATGTTTTGGGCGGATATGGCACCGGCGCCGTGATGGCTGTTCCGGCGCACGATGAACGCGATTTTGAATTCGCAAAAAGATATGATTTGGAAATTAAAAAAGTTATTTCAGCTGGTGTTTCTAATGAAGAAGAATGTTTTGTGGATGATGGTGGGTTGGTAAATTCTGGAGATTATTCCGGTTTGACTTCGGAGCAGGCGAGGGGAAAAATGATAGAGTGGTTGGAAAAAGAGGGAGTTGGAAAAAAAGTTACAAATTATCGTTTGCGTGATTGGTCTTTTTCCCGCCAGCGTTATTGGGGTTGTCCGATTCCAATTGTCTATTCTCCGGAAGGAAAAGCGCATTTGATTCCGGAAAAACATTTGCCTTGGAAGCTTCCGGAAGATGTGGATTTTGTTCCGACCGGCGTGGCGCCTTTGGCTAAATCGGAAGAATTGAAAAAACGCGTGGAGAAAATTTTTGGCCAAGGTTGGACGGCGGAATATGACACGATGGATACTTTTGTGGATTCTTCTTGGTATTTCTTGCGTTATCCTGACGCGCTCAATCAAGAAAGTTTTTGTTCTAATTTGAGATTGAAGAAATGGCTGCCGGTGGATTTGTATATTGGCGGAGCGGAACACACCTATATGCATCTGCTTTTTGCCAGATTTTTTGTGAAAGCGATGAAGAAAATCGGTTTGCTTGATTTTGATGAACCGTTTCTCAAGCTTCGTCATCAAGGAATGGTTTTGGATAAGAATGGAAAGAAGATGTCCAAATCAAAAGGCAATGTTGTTAATCCGGATGAAATGGTGGAAAAATTCGGAGCGGATTCCGTTCGAACCTATATGCTTTTTGCCTCTCCTTTGGAAGACGAGGTGATGTGGAATGAAGAAAATATTGTGGGAGCGCGAAGATTTTTGGAAAAGATTTGGAAATTGTCTTCGAAAATTTCTGCCGATGCGAAGAAAAACAAAAAATTGCAAACATCGTTGCATAAAACTATCAAGAAAGTTACTGATGACATTGAAGATTTGAAATATAACACCGCAATCAGCGCGATGATGATTTTAGTGAATGTGATGGATAAAGAAAAAGAGTTGCTGGCTGCTGATTACGAGTTGCTGGTTGCCCTTCTAAGTCCTTTTGCTCCGCATATCACAGAAGAGCTTTGGGAAAACTTGGGACACAAGAAATCTATTTTTGAAGAAAAGTGGCCGCAGTATGATGAAAGTTTGATGAAAGAAGACGAGGTTGAAATGGTGGCGCAAGTTAATGGAAAAGTCCGGGACAGAATTTTTGTCGCTCCGGATGTTACGGAAGACGAGGCGAAGGAGACTGTGTTGGAAAGCGAGAAGATAAAAAGTTTTATCGCGGGAAAAGAAATTAAAAAAATTATTTTTGTTCCCGGAAAATTGATTAATATTGTGGTGTAGTTCTTTTATTCGTTTATTGTCCGGACAAAATTAAAAAATATTTTGTGCTACCCCGACAAGTACGGGGTTTATTGTCCGGACAAAATTAAAATTTTGAAGGACAATAAAAAAACCGCCACCTTGCAGATGTTGCTAGCAGGCAGCGGTCGAGAGGGCAGGAGATAATTCCTTTACGCGAGTACCTTTAGAAAAGATAACCCGTAGAAAGCAAATCCGCAAAAAAAGATTACGAGTCCGCCGACGATTCCCAAAAAGGTGAATACGCCGATAGTGCCATCATCTTCTTTTTCGGGGAAAATGTTTCCACGACCACTTGTCTCCTGGTATCTTTTTAGAAACCCTTCATCTGCGTAGTCACTCTTTACCATTTCCCTTTCTCCTTATGTTTGTGAGACTTGTTTGTCTCATTTTCTTTTTCCAATGTACTTTTTTTATTATACTCCTTTTTCACTAAAAAGTCAAGTGCTTTGGGATAAAATGCCTTTTTTGAGCCAAAAATAGACATAGAACTGTATTTATTTTTAGCTCAAAACGGGATCCGGTTATAAGTTTGCTTGGAATTTTGTATTAGTCTGATAAACTGGAAAAAATATGAAAACAATGAATATTGTGACAATCGGAGGCGGAACGGGAAGCTTCACTTTGCTCTCCGGATTGAAAAAATACAATCTGAATATTTCCGCCATTGTTTCTATGGCGGATGACGGCGGTTCAACCGGTATGCTTCGCGATGAATTGGGAGTGCTTCCGCCCGGCGATGTTCGCCAGTGTTTGGTGGCGCTCAGCGATTCTTCGCAAACCTTGCGCGAACTTTTGAACTATCGATTTGAAAAAGGCGGATTGGAAGGGCATAGTTTTGGAAACTTGTTTTTGTCAGCTTTGGAAAAAATTTCCGGAGGATTTTCCAAGGGCGTGAAAGAAGCGATAAAAATTCTCAATGTCAAAGGAGATGTCATTTCGGTGACCAACGGGAATGTGAATCTTTTTATCGAATTGAAAAATGGAAAGCTGGTGGAAGGCGAAAATCAAATCAATCATAACTATGATATTGAAAAAGAGGGAATAAGAAAAATATATCTTAGTCCCGAGGCGCGCGCCAATCCGGAAGCTATCAATGCAATAAAAAAAGCCGATCTGATTATTGTTGGTCCTGGCAATCATTATTGCAGTATCGTTCCTAATTTTTTGGTCAAAGGAATTTCTCGGGCGATTGCAAATTCAAAAGCGAAAGTCGCTTATGTTTGCAACTTGGTAAACAAAAAAGGACATACGGAAAAATTTGATTTAGACGACTATGTCGATTCGATAAATAAATTTATTGGAAAGAAAAGAATTGATTTTGTTATTTTTAATTCCAAAAAACCGAATAAAAAGTTAATAGAAAAATATAAAAGTCATAAGGAATTGCTGATTAAGTTTAATCCGGATGCCATAAAAAAAAGAAATTACAAAGTGGTTAAGGCGGATGTTTTAAACAGAAAGAGTTCGGAATATAGCAAGGCGGATGTTTTGGCGAAGCAAAGAGCGTTCATTCGCCATAATAGCGACAAGCTTGCGAAAGTTTTGATGGTACTTTTGGAATTGGATGAATATAAAAATATAGTGGAGGAGATTATCTAAATAAAAATTAAGAAAAAATCGATGAATGAAAGAGAACTGGCTGTTGTGAAATATCTCAATAATCTTTGGAAAGGAAAAATTGATTTTGCCACCGAGGCGATAAGCAATATTGCAATTTTGATGGCGTTTTGGATTTCCGCTTTGACTTTGGGAATGTGGTTTTTTCCCGAGCGAAGATTTGTTTTGCTGGGACAAGTTTTGGTGGTCGCTTTCTTGCATTTTGTGATTTCCGAATTATTTTTTAAATATATTTTGCCGCATTTTGTTGAAGTGAGAAAAAGACCGTTTTCCGAATATCCCGAAGAGATTGTTCCAATTGGATATCAATTCAGTTATGGATCAATGCCGTCTTCGCATATGTCGAGCAGCGCGGCGATGGCGGTAACGCTTGTTTCTGTTTTTCCAATTTTGTTTTGGCCGGCAGTTTTGTTTCTTATATTTATGGCGTTTGCCAGATTGCATAATGGTATGCACTATCCGTCGGATATTATTGCGGGATTGGTTCTGGGTTTGAGTTATGGATTTTTTGCTATAAAGTTGATAGTGTAGGATTAACAGAAAAATATGAATATAGAAAAACTAAAAAAAGTCTTGCAGGAAAAAAATCAACCAGCTTTTCGCTTGAAACAAATTCAGAAAGCTGTTTTTCAGGAGGACATCGTTTCTTTTTCTGAAATATCAACAATCGCAAAAGATTTGCGGGAATTTTTGGAAAAGGAAATGAAAATACTTTTCTTGGAACCGGTGAATATTTTGGTTTCTAAAAATGGCGATTCCATCAAGGCGCTTTTGAAGACGAGCGATGATAATTTCATTGAAACAGTTTTGCTTTCATCGTCTGATTTGGAAAATGAAAAACGTTCTTGGTCGGCTTGTGTTTCTTCTCAAATTGGTTGCGCTATGGGTTGTCGATTTTGCGCGACCGGAAAAATGGGATTTAAAAGAAATCTTACGGCGGAAGAAATCACTGATCAGATTTTATTTTGGAAACAATATTTGAAAAAATTAAAAAATAACAGTATTTCAAATATTGTTTATATGGGGATGGGCGAACCATTTTTGAATTGGGAGAATGTTTCTGAAAGTTTGAAAATATTGACCAGCAAAGATTTATTTGGTTTTGGTTCACGCAGCCTTTCAGTTTCCACTTCCGGAATTGCGGAAGGAATTTTGAAATTAGCCGAAGAATTTCCGCAAGTCAATTTGGCGATTTCATTGCATTTTCCTGATGACGAGAAAAGAAGCGAATTTATGCCGGTAAATAAAAAAGATAATTTGGAAAAAATAAAGGAAGCTTTGCAAAAATATTTTCAAAAAACCAAGCGAAAAGTTTTTGTGGAATATATTCTTTTGGATGGGATTAATGACAGCGAGAAAGATGCGGAGAAATTGGCCAAGTATTTGCATTCTATCGGAAACGCGCATCTTTTGCACATAAATCTGATTCGCTATAATATGACTTCCGCTGATTTTCTTCCTTCATCCAGAAACAAGGCATATATTTTTAAGGAATTTCTTTCGAAAAGAAAAATAAACTCCACCATCAGAAAGAGTCTCGGAGAAGAAATCCAAGGCGCTTGCGGACAATTGGCAGGAAAAAAATAAATTTATGAAAAAAAATAATCAAAAATTATTGGACTTGGTTAATTTTCCTCAAGATGTGAAAAATCTTTCACAAGAAAAGTTGCCTCAGTTTTGCGGAGAGCTTCGTGAATTTTTGATTGAAAGTGTGGCTCAGACGGGCGGACATTTTGGATCAAATTTGGGAGTAGTGGAATTGACAGTGGCATTGCATCGTGTTTTTGACGCGCCCAAAGATTTGCTTATTTGGGATGTTGGACATCAAGCGTATCCGCATAAAATTTTAACCGGAAGAAAAGACAGAATCCATACTATCAGAAAAAAAGGCGGGTTGGCTCCTTTTCCGAAAAGAGAAGAAAGTGAATATGATGCTTTTAGCGTTGGTCATTCTAGTACATCAATCAGCGCGGCAGTTGGTATGGCGATTGCCAATAAAGAAAAAAAAGATGCGCCTCAAGTGGTGGCAATTATTGGAGACGGAGCGCTCACCGGAGGAATGGCTTTCGAAGCGCTTAATTATGCCGGGGATGCCAATGTGAATATGCTGGTGGTGCTTAATGACAATAAGATGTCGATTTCTCCTAATGTCGGTGGAATGGGAAAATATCTTACTCGTTTGATTTCCTCTCCTTCTTATGTAAATTTTCGCGCCAAAGGAAGAGAAATCTTGGATAGTATTCCGGCAATAGGAAAACTTGCGCGCAAAGCGGAAGAATATGCCAAGGGAATGATTACTCCAGGAACTCTTTTCGAAGAATTGGGTTTTGAATATTACGGTCCGATTGATGGACATGATGTAAATGAGTTGGTTGAGGTGCTTTCTGATTTGAAAAAAATTAGAGGACCAAAAATTTTGCATATCATAACAAAAAAAGGAAAAGGCTATGTTCCGGCTGAAGAAGATGAATTTTCATTGCATGCGGTCAAACCATTTGATCCGATTACGGGAAAAAAGAATGGAGATGGAAAAAATAAAATTAATTATACGAATGTTTTTTCTGAATGGATTTGTGATGTTGGAGAGAAGGATAAAAATATTTGCGTTGTTACTCCGGCTATGTGCAGCGGGTCGGGACTAATTGATTTTTCCAAAAAATTTCCCGATCGCTATTATGATGTGGGAATTGCTGAACAACACGCAGTTACTTTTTCCGCAGGGTTGGCTTGCCAAGGGAAAAAACCGGTAGTGGCGATTTATTCTTCGTTTTTACAACGCGCTTATGATCAATTAATTCATGATGTGGCTTTGCAAAAATTGAATGTTTTATTTGCTATTGATCGAGCAGGAATAGTTGGACCGGATGGCGCTACGCATAATGGAAATTTGGATCTTTCATATCTTCGTATCGTTCCTAATTTAGTGATTATGGTTCCGGCGAATAAAAATGAATGTTATTCTATGTTGGAAACCGGATATAATTATCCTGGTCCGGCGGCAGTCAGGTATCCCAGAGGCGGAAGCAGTGATGAATTTAGAAAAACGGAATGTAATTTTTTGAAAATTGGAAAAGCTGAAATTGTTCGCAAAGGAAAAGATATTGCCATTTTATCTTTTGGCACATTGTTGGAAAATTGCGCAAAGGCGGCTGAAAATTTGGATGCGACTTTGGTGAATATGCGTTTCGTAAAACCATTAGATGAAGAATTGATCAAGCATTTATCCAAGACGCACAAATATTTTGTGACGATTGAGGATAATTCTATTGTTGGAGGAGCGGGAAGCGCGGTGAATGAATTTGTTTTGAATAATGATTTAAATGTGAAGGTGAAAAATCTGGGACTTCCTGATGAATTTTTGCCGCACGGAACTCGCGAAGAAATATTGACCGAAGTTGGATTGGATGAAGAAGGAATTTTTAATTCAATTGGGAATTTCATTTCCAAATAAAAGAGAGATTTTTTTAGTTGACAAATTGTTTTTTTGCGTAATAATGCTTATATATTTCAATAACTGAAACATATAGCGAGGGCCTTCGGGCATTGGGATCTTTAAAATTTTTATGCGAGAGAGGTGAGATTATGGGTGAAGCGCTTTGTTCAATAATGGATGGTCGCCGATTTGTTATTGGCAATCTGGTAAGTTTTGAAACTGAATATTTCTATCCAGCTGGGTTCCTTGGCGCTGGATGGACAAATTGGAAAGGTCCAATTGATGGCGATGGTCTTTCGGGAGAAGAAGATGTTGATCCTCGCTCAGTGAATATTCAGATGGATGAGGTGAGCAGCTTTTTTTCTGAAAACTTTCTCAGGGAAGGAGAGAGATTTATTACCGGCGAGGAAAAAATTCGTCGCTGGAAAGAAGAAAAACCTGATCGCGTTCGATTAGGTGGCGATGTTTTTCATACCCTGTGGACTGATTATAACGTAAATCAGAAAAACAGTTTTTTTGAATGGTTGTTTCAAAATTTTAAGATTGATTTCGTCGATTTTCTTGGTCAGCCCTTGCGCAACCCTCAAGGAAAGCGCGAGGGTTTATATGTGTGCAGGCAGGAGGTTGGAGGCGAGGGAAAATGGTTTTTATTTCATGGTTGGCTGGATAGCGAGTGGCGGATTTCTGCTTCTTGAAGTACCTTTCGGTGTTAATGTTTCAGAATAAACAAAGGCCTTGCGCATC
>AMFJ01034494.1_pt1 | contig 14603 bp, 17 predicted proteins | sample 427208 | NCBI WGS metagenome assembly AMFJ01 (sample SAMN02954298, study PRJNA114691) | groundwater metagenome | biome: aquatic; feature: subsurface aquifer; material: sediment; isolation source: subsurface aquifer sediment | place: USA: Rifle, CO | collected 2008-08
TTGATGTGAGAAAATAATACGACTTAACGATAATAAATGAAAATGGATGTTTCATGTAATTAATGATCAGAAAAATGTAATACAGGACGGTTTTATTATGATCAATTCAAATGATATTTATAATGGCAAAATATTGATAGTGGATGATATGGAAGCTAATGTCATTTTGCTGGATAGAATATTGCGCAACGCAGGCTATTTATCCATTGCGGCAACTATGGATCCAACCGAAGTTTCTGCTCTGCATGTTAAAAATCGATTTGATCTGATTATTCTGGATCTGCAAATGCCCGGTATGGATGGCTTTCAGGTGATGGAGAAGCTGAAGGAAATAGAATTGGACGGGTACCTGCCCGTACTGGTCATTACCGGTCAACCGGATCATAAGTTGCATGCCCTTCGGGCGGGTGCGAAAGATTTCATGTGCAAGCCTTTTGAACTAGCAGAAGTGCTGGCCCGAGTTTATAACATGATAGAAGTACGCCTGCTTCATATGGAAACCAGAAAACTCTTCGATCAGGTGGTGTTTGAGAAGAAATTGTCAGAGCGCCTTCTTCTTAATGTTCTTCCGCATTCCATAGCGGAGCGTTTAAAGAAGCGTAGTGAATTCATCTCTGATAACTTTCCTGAAATAATTGCGGATAACTTTTCAGAAGTAACTGTTTTGTTTGCTGATATTGTGGGGTTTACAAAATTTTCTGAAAGCATCAGTGCCGAAGTTTTGGTGGATGTGCTTAATGATATTTTTACCCGATTTGACAGAATCGCTGACAAACGGGGGCTGGAAAAAATAAAGACGATTGGTGATGCCTACATGGTGGCCGCAGGATTACCTATTCCTGTAGCGGATCATTCGTTACGGGTAGCACACATGGCTTTGGACATGATTGAGGAAATGAAGCTTTTAAATGAGCAAAATTATCATAATCTAAATGTACGTATCGGTATTAGCAGCGGGTCTGTAGTGGCGGGAGTAATAGGTAAACGTAAATTTCTATATGATATATGGGGCGATGCGGTAAATACTGCCAGCCGGATGGAATCACATGGTGTCGCTGGACGCATCCAGGTGACTGATTGTACCAGACAAAGATTGGGCAAACCTTTTTTCTTTGAAAACCGGGGTATCATTGAAGTCAAAGATAAAGGTGCGATGCAAACCTGGTTTCTGAATGGCAGGGAGGATAGTTGAATAATAAATGAAATTAATAATTTCAAGTTCTGAGTGTAAATATATGAATTTCAGCAGTTTTTAACCACGCGGTTTTTACCCAGCTTTTTGGCTTTATATAAGGCTTTGTCTGTGATTCTTACCAGTTCGTAAAGGGAATTTATTTTTTTTGATAAGGTGCCTATCCCGATACTGATGGTAATATTGTGTGCGTTGCATTTAAGGTGTTCCATAACGTTTTTATTAATTCTTTCTGCTATCAAAAAGGCTCTTTCGATATTTGTTTCAGGCATTATAATGGCAAACTCTTCACCGCCATAGCGGGCCGCTAAATCGGATTTTCTTAAAGTTCCGAGCATTATTTGTGAGAGTTTTTTTAATACCATGTCACCTTCCTGATGACCGTAAACATCATTCACTTTCTTAAAATCATCAATATCTGCTATCATTAGTGAAAGTTCTTTATTATAACGGATTGACTTGATAATTTCTCGTTCCAGTGAAAAATCAAATATATTTCTTGAATATAAACCGGTTAACCCGTCTGTAGTGGCAATGCCGGTTACTTCTTCGATTTTTTGATCCGGCATGATTTTGGGACTTGAGATTTCTTCGGTAACGTTGGTCAAATAATCTAATGTTGCCACCAAAATGCCTACATCCCGTTCCATTTTATTATTGAGATGATTTTTATGCTTAAGTATGGCATTCCATAATTTATGTGCTTTTATTTCTTTATATTTTTCATGCGTAAGTCTGAAAAGTAATTCTGAAAAAGTATTTTCAATAGATGATTTAAGATATATATTGAGTAATTTGGGCTGATTAGAAAGAGTATCGATAGATTTGGAGGAGACTCTTTTTTTAAACTCTATATCCAGCAGGGATTTTGTAATTTTATTTGTTAGTGTTTTTAAATGTTGTGTCATAAAATTATTTCTAGACTTTTAAATTTGCATTGCACCATGAATCGCGGATTGTTTCTTTAATTATAGGAATCAGGGGCGGCGCAACACTAAAAGATTTTATGCCGCATTGCAGAAGCTTCTCAACGTATTCCTCCCTTCCGGCGAGTTCACCACAGATAGAGAGCGGCAAGTCTGCTACATCTGCAAGTGTCATTTTTAAAAGCCGGAATATAACATCGGAAGAATCGTTAAAATACTGTTCTACGGCGGCATTTTCGCGGTCTGCTGCAAAACTATACTGGGTGAGATCATTTGTCCCAAAACTCAGGAAATCAACATAGGGTTTTATTTTATTTGCAGAAAGCGCTGCCGCCGGAGTTTCTATCATGGAACCCAGTCTGGGAAGAGCTGTTATCTGCAACTTTGAGGCTATTTTCAGTAAGCATTCTTTTACTTTTGCAATATCTTCGGGCAGTGTAACCATAGGAACCAGAATGCTTAAATCAAATTCCCCGGAAAGTTTTAAAAAGGCATGCAGTTGGGTCTCCATAAGATTGGGAAATTCGTGAAGTAAACGGATTCCTCTGCGCCCCAGGGCGGGATTTGTTTCTGCCAGAAAGCCAATGAAAGGAAGCGGTTTGTCAGCCCCGATATCAAGCAGGCGGACGCAAACAGGCTTCCCTTTGGAAGGTTCAAGTGTCTGACGGATTTCATCAATCAACTCCTGTTCATTGGGCGGAGTTGTTCTGCCCATGTATAGTTTTTCAATGCGAAATAAACCCACTCCATCCGCACCATTTTCTATGGCTCGTTTGGTATCTTCAGGACTTCCGACGTTTGCAAGTACAGATATAAGGACTCCGTCTTTTGTGATGGCTTGTGCCTGGGCTCGTTCATGAGCTGCAATAAATGCTTTGGATCTGTTATCCACAGTCTGTCGGAAAATTGTTTTTTGTGGTTCATCCGGGGCAATAATGATTTCTCCTTTATTTGCATCCACAAGCACATGTGTTTTTGCAGGTATTCGGGTTAGTATTTTTGTTATATCCGCAATGCATGGTATGCCCATTTCACGAACAAACAAAGCCGTATGAGACCCGTATCCGCCATATTCTAAAAGTACGGCAACTGTCGAATTGCGCGATAAAAAGATAGTATCTGAAGGAAGTAACCGTTTGGTTACAAGAACAGAATCTTTTGGAATGTGTTCCAGTGGGTGCCCGGTAATTCCCGAAAGAGCATTAGACAGACGATTGGATATATCCCGTATATCCTCACCTTTTTGTCTTGATATCTGTGATTCCATCAGAAGAAAACGTTTTTCCCAGCGAAGAAAAACCGATTTTACTGCGCTGCTGGCGCTTACCAGATTTACCCGGATTTCATGTCTTAAATCTTCTCGCAGGGTAAGGTCATTCAGCATCAGTTGATGGGCATCAAAGATGGCCGCCAGTCTGGAATCCATTTCGTTTTCGACCCTTGCAGACAATGCAATGAGATCCCCTGTAATTTTCGTTGTAGCATCCTCAAGGTATCCAAATTCCTCTTCTACATCCTTTTTATCGATTTCCGTAGGTGCATCCAAAGATCTGAGTATGTCCCGGTGTAAAAAAGTTAAGCCTTCAGCCAGTCCGGGTGAAATTGATTTACCTTTAAGAATAAATGAGTTGCCTGTATCAGACATTTTTTTCTCCATAAAAACACTCGTTTTAATAAAAGGAAACAAAAATATTATAATCTCTCCGATCGTGTCTTTAATATCGGTCATTATATTTCTTAATGTATTGTTAAAGATATTATAAAATTATATGAGAAAAAATCAATTGTACCTGGGTATACTTGAATTAATATCGGAATTAATTTATTAAAGTATTAAGTGAGGTAAAATTTCAATCCGATAAACGCGGAAAATTTAAACTCTATGACAGTGCACGGCATAAATATTTGAGGAGAAAAAAATGAACAGCCAGCCAAAGAAACCGAAAGTTTTATGCGTTGATGATGAAAAGAGAAATCTGGATCTGCTTTCAGCTATGCTTAATCCGAATGGATATGAAGTAATTCTGGCAGATAGTGGTGAAGTTGCGATAAAAATGGTTGAAAATGTACAACCGGATTTAATTCTGCTGGATGTCAAAATGCCGGTAATTTCAGGTTACGAGGTGCTTGAGAAAATTCGCAAAAATCTCCGGACACGGCTTATCCCTGTAGTAATGGTGACTTCTTTGCATGAAACTGCTGACCGTGTGACGGCAATGGAAAAAGGCTGTGATGATTTCATATCCAAACCGTTTGAAAATGTCGAGTTGCTTGCCAGGGTAAAATCCCTGCTTCAAATGAGTTATTACCGAAGACAGCTGGATGAAAGAAAAAAGAATGAGACCATAATCAATGAAATCAGCGATGGGATTGTCATATGTAATCAGGATTGGATTATCTCAGAGATGAATATGGCCGCAAAAAAATATTTGAATCTGGATAAGTTCGCCAATGTGCAATTTGTAAATTATATTTATAAGAAATTTTCCATATCCATATTGCGCTACAAATTGATGAACATCCAGGAACAGCACAAAATATTCAATATTTGCCGCCCGGAATCAAATGAATTCAAGCCTTTAATTCTTCGAGCGGATTGCGATATTTTGAAAAGTCCTGATCAAAAAATTGAAAATATTGTTTTAGTTCTTCGTGATATAACCAGAGAACGCCGGGAAGAATTATTCAAACAGGAATTCATAAGTCTTATGTCCCACAAACTGCGGACTCCGGTCATGGTCATAACCAGTTATGCGGATGCCTTTTTAAATGACGGAATAATTGGAACCCTTAATGAAACGCAGAAAAAATTTCTTAATAATATATACAAGTCCACAAATTTGCTTTCCAGACTAATGGATAAGCTTCTAAAATTTTCCTGCATCGATAAGGATTATCTTCTTCAGGAAAAACATGAGATTAATCTCAGCCTTTTCATACCTGATTTTATTAAAAATACCATTGGTATTTATAAGGAAAAAAAAGTTTTATTAAGATGTAAAAAATCCAATGAAAATATTCCTTTTCTTATCAATGGTGATAATTTGGAGCTTATTTTTGCTAACCTCATTGAAAACTCAATTAAATTCAACGATAAAGCTATTATTGAAATCGACATCAACATCACTGATGGGGAAAAAACAGTTGAGATATCATTTAAAGACAATGGCAAAGGGATTCCGTCTGAGGAAAGAGATAAAATCTTTGATAAGTTTTATCAGATTGAAAAATTTTTTACGGGCCAGATTGATGGTGTAGGGTTGGGATTAGCATTGGTAAAACAGCTGGTTACAGCCTGCGGGGGAGCTGTCACATTACAATCTGAAATCGGAAAATGGACCAAATTTTTGATAACGCTTGAGAAACCGTCTCTAAAATCCGATTGAGCCTTATTTATGATTGTATTTTTGCAAAAGATCTTTCAGTTCTGAAATATCAAAAACTTGTTGATTTTCTTCATCATAGTGTTTTTTTATATCAAGTATCTCATCTTGAATTGCAAAAAAAGCATCTGTTACATCCGGATCAAAATGCCTTCCCCGGCCTTCCCTGATGATGGAAAGAGATTTATCTTCAGAGAACGGCTCTTTATATGGCCGTCTGGAAGTCAGGGCATCGAAAACATCTGCAATGGCGGTTATTCGTCCACAGACAGGTATTTCCATTCCCTTTAACCCCTTGGGATAACCGCTTCCATCCCATTTTTCATGATGCGTAAGGGCGATGGTTTCCGCCAGACATATATATTCAGCATCCGAGCCTTTCAGGATTTTAGCTCCGATGACTGTATGGAGTTTCATAATATCCCACTCCAGAAGATCCAGTTTACCCGGTTTACCCAATATCTGGTCAGGTATGCCCAACTTTCCCAAATCATGCATTGGTGAAGCATAAAGTATGGTTTCAACATAACCCTCATCTAAGCCCATGCGCCTTGCCACCGCTGCTGAATAACGGCTCATGCGTTTAATGTGGGTGCCGGTATCTTCGTCCTTGTATTCAGAGGCCATTGACAGCCGGTAAATGGTATCCAGCGAAGCCGCTTTTATTCGCTCAAAAGCCTTCTTTAATTCCTCGGTTCTTTTTGTTACCTCGGATTCAAGCTCTTTCCGGAAATTACTCATAAGATCATTATAACCCTTGACTTTTAAAAGCGAACGAACGCGGGCCAGAAGCTCCATCTTATCAAACGGTTTTGAAACAAAATCATCACAGCCGGCTTCGATCCCTTTTAATCGCTCTTCAGATTCTCTGAGGGCGGTAACCAGGATTATCGGAACCGTATGGTGCATATCAGATAGTCTGATTCTGCGAGTAACTTCAAAACCGTCTATACCCGGCATTTGCACGTCCAATAAGATCAGATCCAATTGATTATCTGAAACCTTAAGCAGAGCGTCATTGCCATTTGAGGCTGAAATTATTTCATATCCCTGCGGAATGAGCAGAGCTTCAAGTAATTGAACATTTTGGAGCTTGTCATCAACAACTAATATTAATGGTTTGTTTTTCATCTTTTAGCTCTTTTAAAATATATTTTAATTAAAAGCCGGTAAAAATCTTAATCCCTTACTCACTGCGATTAATAAATTTTAATATAAGATAAGAAACAAATAAAGACAATTGTACCCGGGTACATTGTACCCAGGTACAATTGTTATTATTTTGTTTATTACATATATTTTGATTAAAGAATTACAAAAAGGAATCAATAATATGAAATACAAATTAATTACAATTGTTACTCTGGTTTGTATGGTGATTCTTTTTATTGTTCAAAACAATGCCCTTGTTAATATTTATTTTTTTTCATGGACAATGTCTGCATCAGGAACATTGCTTTTTTTAATAATTTTTACCCTGGGTGGAATATCTGGGTGGATAATGAAAAGTTATTCAGACTCAAAGCCGAGCTTAAAAGTTTAAATATTTTTCCGATTAATTTAAAAGTTTAGTGTCTAAAATATAAAGGCAGGGCTATTGCAATTATATTAAGGCATTGGAAAGAAATCCGGATGAAATTAAATTGGAGGTTATATGAATAAAAGCATGGCGACTGTACTCCTTATAGCAGGGGTTACTCTGCTGGTTTTTGGATTGAATGCCTATAGATCTGCCGGTTCAGAGGTTTCAATATTTTTTACAGGTGCTCCTACAGATAAGGCACTGGTGTTGCTTATTTCAGGAATGGCCTCTTGCATTATCGGTTATTTGGGTTTAGTTCGGAAGTAACACTAATTTGTTTGAAATTGATATTTTAGCTAATACATAGGTTATAATAATTCATAAAATATTTAAAACTGCTAGTTTAAGCAGATAACGTAAATTATAAGGAAGGAGTTTATTTATGGTTGAACTTTTAGTAGTTTTAGTACTGGTGATAGTGATAGTTAAATTAATTTAACTTCTAAAAATCACTTTTTCTTTTTTAATTAAATAGTGGCTTATTATTAAAAATAAAAATGCATAAGCCATGTTAAAAAACACAGTGATCATCAATAAAAAAACATCATGTTGATTATAAATGGCGGAACGTATCAGATGGGAGAAATTTAATACAGGGATAAGAAGGTAAAATTTATTTATAGTGAACGGGTCTGAAGCGATAAGTCCGCTGGACAGAGCAGAGCTTAGTACAATTACGGGTAGCATGAGGATGTTTCCTTCCTTGACAGATTTTGCATACAGTCCAATTGCCATTCCGAAGGTCGAAAAAAGAAAGACCGACACAAATGTGATTGATATCACAAAAAATATGTTTGCCAAAGAGCTGAATTTCAATAAAGATAATCCTCCGGTAATTTCCGGATAAGCCTGGGAGCATACAAGCAAGCCGGATAGTAAAAAAATAACCGAGATAAAACCGATTGTTGATGCGGCAAGTATTTTTCCCATTATGATGTTTGTATGAGAAATATTACAGCTTAAAAGCGGTTCAAGGGTCGATCGTTCCTTTTCACCTGAACTCATGTCTATAATGCTGGTCATGGTTGAAGATGCGGCAAAAATCATAATAAAAACCGGTAATATCAAGGCTATGGTTAAAAGGGTTTTATTCTCCTCATCACTGCGGATAGCTTGGGATTTAATATTCGTATTGTTTAAGATAACTTTCGGCATGTTAATTTTGTGTATAAGGAAATTGTGTATCTTAAGGTTTGAAAGCACTGATATTCTTCTGGCGGAATCATAATAAATAGTCATAGTCTGGTTGGGTTCAGTTGAGTTGTTTATGTCTATAAAAAGTTCGGCTTTGCCATTTTTTATTGATTTTGAAGGTGAATCAGAATTTATGAATTGTGCGTTTTTAAAGGATTGCAGAATTGCGCTTTGTATATGATTTTGATTTTTTTGAATAATTATTCGTATCGGAAGGTCTAGATTCTTATTTGATGCGGGTTGTGATAATATGAAAAGCAGCAGGGGCACAATAACCGCAGGCATAAGGATAGACGCCACTATCGTACGTTTGTCCCGTATTTGGTCGAGCAGTTCTTTTTTTATTATTACAATCAGTTTCATATTATTCTTTAATATAAAATGTGAGATCTTTTCCATGTTTCGAAAGAAAAGATTCAAGGGTTTTATCGCAGGTGATTTTGCCTTTATTTATAACTATTATTCTGCTGGCGCAATTAAAAATCTCATCAACATTGTGACTTGAGAATAGTACAGTTTTGCCGCTGTCTTTAAGTCTTTTAATGATTTTTTTTACGGACTCCACGGCAATAATATCCAGACCGTTAGAAGGTTCATCCAGCATGACAAAATCCGGATCGGTGATCAGGGTGCGTGCGATTGAGGTTCTTTGTTTCATTCCTCTGGAAAAGGTCGAAACCCTGTCGTTCAGAAAATCAGAAAGCGAAAGTTCATCAACAAGTATTTCCAGCATTTTATTGTATTTGGTTTTAAGTATGCCGTTTAACTCAGCATGATACAGAATATTTTCCTTTGCGCTCAGACGGTCATACAGCAAACCATCTCCGGAAAATAAAGTGCCTGTTTTACTCTTGAGGTATCCGGGATCTGCATTGAATTTTATATTGTCAAATGAAAAAAAACCCTGATCGGGTTTTAAAATCTGTGAAAGAATCCTGATAAGCGTTGTTTTGCCGGCGCCATTTTCTCCCACCAGGGCCACGGTCTCGCCTTTATCTATAGAAAAAGAAATGCCGCTTAGAACGGGACTTTTTTTTGCATGGAAACTTTTATAGATTTCTGAAACTTTGAACATAGTTATATAAACAACTCAATATTAGATATTAGTCAATAGTTATTTAAGTGAATTAAAAATTATTCTTAATTCACATAATCTTGACAGATTTTAATTTGCCTGTTGAAGATATGCCGGAGCAATTTGCTTCTAAATTGTCTTTTATTAAATTCGATTGAAACACCAGAACGAAAATAGTTCAAGAGATTTAATCAATATTAAGTGAAGGTAAGATAAAATTTCCGTTTTGTTATACCCAGGTATAATTGTTTTTTAAAAAATTAGGTTTATATTTATAAAAGTGAATTTAAACCCATTTAGAAACGGATAGATTGCAGTATGTCCAGAGGCAGGATTGTTAATAAACAACTTCATTATGAAATTTTAAAACGCAAGCAAACAGAACGCTCCATTCAAGATGCACTTGAATATGCACAAGGTATCGTCGATACGGTGCGAGAACCTTTAATTATTCTGGATGCAAATTTTAAAATAATTTCAGCCAGTCGTTCATTTTATGAAATCTTTAAAGTAAAATCCGGAGCTGCTGAAAATCGATATATATATGATTTAGAAAACCGGCAATGGGATATCCCGAAACTAAGAGAGTTATTGGAAGAAATACTTCCCAAAAATATTAGCATCGATAATTTTGAAGTCGAGCATGATTTTAATTATATCGGCAAGCGAATAATGCTATTGAATGCACGCAGAATTTTTAGAAAGGCTAATCACACGGAGCTTATACTACTGGCTATTGAAGACCTTACCGACCGGAGGCGGATTGAGGAATCCTTAAGGGAGGCAATGAAAATAAATACAGCTTTTATCAGCATTGTTTCCCATGAATTGCGAACTCCGCTGGCTTTTATCAAACAGGGAGTCACTGTGGTTTTAGATAAAATAAACGGTGATGTTAACGAGGCGCAGGAAAAATGCTTGAAAATAGTTATAAATAATGTTGATCGATTGGTGGGTTTGATTAACGAAGTTATTAATTTCCAGGAACTGGATTCCGAAAACAAGTCATTTACAACAGAAAATACTGATATGAACAGGTTGGTTATGGAACTTAAGAAAACAATGAAGTCTTAATATAAGAAAATGTTCTATTCCAAACATTTTTAGCGAATTCTTCCTGTTTTGAGAGCAGGAAGATGCATGGGATAATTATTTTTAAGCAGGGAATAGGATTTTTTATCATTTTGGAACTGTCCAGCATCGGCTTTTAGAGCTTGTAATATTATTGGAACACTCTTATTAACCTAAATTCGGCAGTAGAAATCAACTTACGAATTTAGGATTAAAGGAAAAATACTATGAATCAAGAAATTAATAACAGAGCCAATGATAGAATCAAAACCAATCTGATGATATACCTTTTAACAAATAACGGAGAAAATGAAATTGCGTATCTGTCTGATATAAGTCAGGAAGGGATGTGTGTAAGAACATCTCATCTGCGTGAAAAAGGGTCTCAAATAAACGTGAATATCCATTTTCCAAACAGTTTCCACAATCCTACGGATGTCAGTGCTGAAGTAGTTTTATGTGAAAAAATATCCGATAATGATTGGAGTCTGCATACCAAATTCAATTTACTTGAATCGGATGCAGTGAATAAAATTGAAACATTTATTGCGTTAAAAAAAAACGACAAATTAAATATTATCAAATCTTCTAAAATTACTTTTACCGCAAAACAAATGGAAGCTATTATTAAATCTATCACACCTGAAAAAACAGTTTTCCCTGTTTCCTTAAAAGGGCTCATAATGACAGATGAATCGTTTGAAGAATCGGCAAATATTGTCAAAATTGGAATATCTCAAATAAGTTTTCAAGTGAATAAGAAAATTGATTTGAATAAAGAATATTTAATATCCTTTCAGATTACTGAAAATTATAATCGTGTAATTGCAAATTTTATTCCAAGAAAAATTATTTTTCTTAACGAGTTGTCAGTTTATTATACTAAAGGGGTTATTAATAATTTCAGTCCAGATACAGAAATAATTTATTTGAAGCTTTTGTTTGATTCGATTGAAAGATTTTACGGGAAGGAATTTATTGCTGAAAAAATCAAAAATTATCACATCCTGCAAATCTATACTGAAGAGTTGCCTCCGGGTTTCGATAAAAGAATAATTATCAGAGTTAAGACAAAAATAAATGCCTTGTATTATAATGACAGACATTGTTACGAAAAACTGATTATTGAAGAAATTTCTCTGGCGGGCGCGATACTGAATGAAGAAAATATTGTTCCTATTCATACTTACTTATGCGGAGCCAAAATAAGAGCTTCAAGCCGGATATCTTTAAATAAAAAAATCGATATAAGTTTCAGGGTGCTTTTAAATAATATCCAGGTAAAAGCCATTTTCTTAAGATTTTTATATTTAGAAAAAGACAATACTTACGTTTACGGTGCGTTAATGGAACTTCATAATGAAGAGGATTTCAGATTCATCGAAAATTATCTTAAATCCAGAAAAACTTTTACGGAAAGTTCCAAGCAAAATTAATCACTGTAAGAGATTAATGAGAATAACGCAAAATTGATATCCGGGAAGAAAAAAATCATTCAGCTACTAAGCAGGAAAAGTTAAATAATAGAAAAAAGTGAATGGAATAATATTTCACAAATTTCAACTGAAATCTCAGTCACCTCAGGGAAGTTATACCCTAGTACAATGTACCCTGGTACAATTGACCCTCTTTTTATTTACCGATAGTATTTAATCATAGAAGAAGAAAATCTGTATTTAAAAGGAGCATGGTAAAATGTCCTTTGGCAAAAAACAAATTTATTTTGTGGATGATGATGAGTCCGTGTGCAGAGCACTTAGTCTGCTGTTGGAAACTTTCGGGTTTGATGTGAAAACTTTTGCTTCGGCAGATGAGTTTTTAAATTCCGTGCTAAAGTCTGATCAGGGATGTCTTATCCTGGACGTTCATATGAAAGGTATGGATGGTTTTGAACTACAGCAGAAACTAAACACTAACGGATTTCGTCTTCCGATTATTTTTGTTTCAGCGGACAAAAGTCTTAAATTCTCAGAATCATATTTGAAATCAGTAGGGGCTGTAGGGTTTTTAAAAAAACCATTTAATGATCAGGCTCTGGTTAATCTTATAAAAATGGCTTTTGAGAAAAGTGATAAGATATAAATAATAAAAAAAACAATCCTATTAATGCTTAGTCATTATATTTAATAATTTTCAACATAGGATGAAATACGGCGAAAAGTGGTGGTAAAGATATAGAAAATGCAGGGAAAGGAATTCAAAAATCTGCTGAATAAAATAAACTATCAAAAAAACAAAGGAGAATGATATGAAAAGAATTACTGTATTAATTATAGCGTTATTATTTTTAATAATAACAAATGCAGGGTGTGGCTCTATTAAAGGAGTGGGAAAAGATATAGAGAAGGCAGGGGAAAAAATTCAGGAATCGGCTGATAAAAATAGTAAATGAAAAATTAAGAAGTTTATTTTGAAAAGACTGATTTTAGGGGAAGGAGGTTTTAATGTTAAATTGGACGGCTACATTTTTTGTAATAGCAATTATTGCAGGATTGTTGGGATTTACAAGTATTGCCGGTTCGGCCATAGAGATCGCTAAAATTATTTTTTTTGTATTCTTAATTTTTTCGATACTGGGCTTTATTTTTGGAAGAACTCGGCCTGTTTAAATTTAAAACAAGAATAATAAAAAATATTAAAAAGAGGTATTATATGAAATCAAATTATTTAAAAGTATTATTAACGATGGCGATCGGATTATTGATAACAGGTATAAACACTTTAGCTTCTGAAACGGATGATCGTATTGAATCATCTGCGAAGCAGTCTTATGTGTTTAAAACATATTTAAGTAATGATGATATTACAATCAAGTCAACAGATGGCGCAGTCATATTGACCGGATCAGTTGCAACTGAATCCAACAATATATTGGCAAAAGAGACCGTCGAAAATTTGCCTGGGGTTAAAAGTGTAGAAAGTAAACTTTTAATTAATGCAGAACCTTACGGTACAAATGCGGATATGTGGATAGCAGGAAAAATAAAGGTTACATTGCTGTTTCATCGGAATGTAAATGCCTCTAAAACTGTAGTAGAGGTGAAAGATGGTGTAGTGACTCTGACTGGCGAAGCTTCAAGTAAAGCTCAAAAAGAATTGACTACCGAATATGTAGCTGATGTAGAGGGTGTGAAAGAAGTAAAGAATGACATGGCGGTTGCAGGAACACCTGACTCAAGTGCGGCGCAAACCGTGGGAGAGAAGATAGATGATGCCTCTATTACTGCGCAGGTTAAAGCGTCTTTATTTACACATCGCTCCACCAGTGCAGTGAAAACAAAAGTTGCTACACAAAATGGAGAGGTTACTGTAAGCGGTGTTGCCAAAAATGAGGCAGAAAAGGGTCTGGTAACCAAGCTCGTATCTGATATTCAGGGTGTAATGAATGTTAGAAATCTCATGACTATTGAAGAGCCTAAAGTCAATTAATTTAATGCATAAGAATTTCAATCTTGAGATTTCTAATGCTGAAAAAAGTATAAAAGTTCGCAAGCTGGACGGTTGTCATCCGCAGGACTAATTTAAGGTATTGTTATTGGTTGGCGTTTTATCGCGCCAGCCACCCGACAATAGCAGGTATAAAAGAAGGAGTAATAACATGACGGTTGGAACATTGTTGTTAATTATATTAATTCTCATGCTTTTGGGAGTAATACCCAAATGGCCACATAGCAAGAATTGGGGATACTATCCAAGCGGCGGTTTGGGAATCGCAGTCTTGATTTTGATTTTGTTGGTTCTTATGGGACGGATTTAATAAAAAAATTACATAAAAACAAGGAGCGCAATTTATGAAGGGGACAAAAGATATTGTAAAAGGTCGCATTGAAGAGGCTGCAGGTGCATTGCTTGATAACGAGAAATTGCGGGCCAAAGGTCAGAAGGATCAGGCTGTCGGACATATAAAACGAGCAGCTGAAAAAGGAGTGCGACAGGCTAAAGAGTCGGCACAAAAAATAATTGAAAAAGCTAAAAATGTAGCTCAAATGGCGGTGGACAAAGTCCAGGCAAAATAGATTTTGGGAATCGTTGCCGGCAGGATTTTGTCGTGGTTTTTTCTGCCGGCAGCGATTTTTCTTGATATTTTTAAACTGAAAAAAAATTGATTCTATTCAACCTAAATTCGGCAGTTGACTTCTGCTGCAAGTCATAATTGCTTATAAATAAACTTGTTTCGCGA